>JACLAC010024687.1_pt1 | contig 29795 bp, 17 predicted proteins | sample 8027881 | NCBI WGS metagenome assembly JACLAC01 (sample SAMN15725517, study PRJNA655200) | protist metagenome | isolation source: fluorescence activated cell sorting (FACS) single amplified genomes of... | place: Spain: Blaines Bay Microbial Observatory, Mediterranean Sea | collected 2016-01-19 | reverse complement strand
CAGGCGCCTGCTCTTTAATTTTTGACTCCACAGAAGAAGGCTGCGTTACTTTGGAGGAAGAGCAGCAGCCCTGCAACAGCAGAATTCCACCAAAGATCAAGAGCTTCGAGATTCTCAACATTTTCAGGTGAAATTTCATGCTGGTTGGAAGAGACGCTTCGAGAACACCGAGGAATTGCGGAGACTTGGTAATATTTTGACTCCTGCTAACAGGCTCAGATTAATTAGTGGTTCCAGGACAATCACACCAAGATAGGCACTACCAAAACTGAGCACCTGAAACATGCTGTCTGCACCAAATCCCTGACCGTAGAAGACCCAGAATGCGACCCAACTGACAATTCCTCCTTGGTAAACAAGTGACAACTGTAGAACCTGTCCATAGCTCAGATCTTGGTAGGCAGTCTGCCTGTGGATAATCCGCTCTGCGATGGCATAAACCACAAGGAGTGGAAGCAGCAATGTCGTAACGTTCATTCCATACTGAGGTAGATCCCACGGCGCTAGCAGGATCCCTTGGGCCAAGAGGCCAATAACCAGACCAAGGGCCGAGGGAACCAGACCGAACAGGAAGAAAAGAGTGGAACCAAGAATCAAGTGAACTTCCGAGACTCCAACTGGTGATGATGGTAAAATCTCAAAGAAAAAGAATACCAAGACACCAGTACAAATTGTCCTGCCAAGTAGTGCGCTCAGTCCGTGCTGTACCAAAAACTCCAAACATTGACGCAATACTAGACCACCAGCGGTGAGCGCAGTTCCAACGCTAAGTAGCAGTTTGGTGCCTTGAACAACTCCAGGTTCGATATGCACGGAAATTCCTTGGCTGAGAAGTGAAAGTAGAAACACCAATGATTTGGGCTAGGGTAGCAAAGCAAGTTCCAAAACTAGGCAGCACCGTTGGAAGAGTCAAGCAGCTGCCTTGAAAGTGAACTCCCGCTTGTGAATGTCCAGCGGTCTGAAGAAACTGCAGCAATTCTGTTTAACTTCATTACTGCACCAGAACGAGTCCAAACAAAGGAAGCAACCATGATTGAATTATATGAATTGGCCGCTACAGATGACAAACAGGTTTTCAGTCCCTACTGCTGGCGAATCCGCTTGGCCTTGCATCACAAGCAAGTGCCGTTCAAAAGTATCCCTTGGCGCATGACCGAAAAGAATCGAATTGCCTTTGCCGATACGGAACGGGTGCCTGTACTTGTTGATGGAGAGCAAACGTTGTCAGATTCCTGGAAGATTCTCGAATATCTCGATGAACGATATCCTACTCCTAGCTTGGAAATCAATCGTGGGGAACTGAGGTTTTTCCGACATTGGACCGAAATGGTGATGTTCCCAGGGATGATTCGGATGATTGTCGATGAGATCCACAAAACCGTTCATGAGAAAGACCGGAATTACTTTCGAGCAACACGGGAAAAAAAATTTGGGATGCCACTCGAAGAATTTGCAGCTAATAAGGAGGTCAAGCTTGAGGAGTTCCGCATGTTACTGAATCCTCTCCGGGCTACACTGAAGTCCTTTGACTTTTTGGGTGGATCACAGCCAAATCTAGCAGATTATCTGGTATTCAGTGGTCTGATGTGGGCACGCTGTACCAGTCCAATGCCACTGTTGGCAGAAGGTGACCGGGTTTTTGCTTGGCGTGAGAGAATGCTGGATCTCTTTGATGGTATGGCGCGATCCGTTCCTTGCCAGGAAACTAATTGATTTGAGAAAATTGCCGAGGAGTTTTTTGGCTTTTTCTGACAAATCACAAAGAATTGCACCTTATTGCAAAATGAGATTTTACTGTACGGGTCAACAACTCTGTATACTCTGAATCACAGATATGTATCGACAATTAATTTGAAAAAATAATTTTTAATTATCACATTAATGTAGCATAAAAAATAGTTGTCAGAATTTATCGATTTCCTTGCTGAAGTTGACAGCATACTTTTGATCTTGTATGATCGATATCAAATGGATTGTAAAGTTGCATCTCATTGAAGAGTTTACATGCACTTATGTTTCAGTCAGTTAACAGAGATATCTAACTGAAATATTGATAAAATTTTCTGAAACTAATCTTCAGAGTCACTCTAATTTTCTCGTTTCGAGAATCCTCTTTAGATCCACAAATAGTCTGCCAGGATTCACTCATTTTTTGCTTGAATTCCCCACTATGGAAACCTTTTTGGTGTCGGCTGTTTCAGAATAACCTAAATTAAGGAAAAGTTATGTCTTTTCATTCACTTCTGGGTGATTTTCAAAACAAATTTCAATCAAAAATGCTGCGCGCCGTACTGACCAGTGCCATCACGCTTGGCGGCGCGATGGCACTCGCCGGCACAGCTGCCGCGGGTGGTCACAGCAAATGTGGGAAAGTGAGTCTTGCGGACATGACCTGGGCTTCTGCTTCGCTTATGGCCAATGTAGACGCTTTTATACTCAAGGAAGGATACGGATGTGAAGCAGAGATCATTCCCGGTGACACTATTCCAACCTTCACTTCAATGAATGAAAAAGGCAATCCAGACGTAGCCAGTGAACTTTGGATCAACGCAGTTCGCGAACCACTGTTCAAAGCAATGTCTGAAGGACGACTGCATTCAGCTGTAAAAGGCCCAATCACCGGACTCGGCGAAGGTTGGTGGGTAACTGAAAAGTTTACCAAGGACCATCCAAATTTGAATACAGTCGAGAAAGTTTTGGCTCGCCCAGACCTGTTCCCTTATGCTGAAGACAAGAGCAAAGGCGCTTTCATGGGCTGCCCAGCTGGTTGGGGCTGTCAGCTAACCAATGCTAATTTGTTCCGTGCCTTCGGAATGGAAGAGAGAGGTTGGGTTCTTGTTGATCCGGGTTCATCAGCTGGTTTAGATGGATCTATCGCCAAAGCATCCGAGAGAGGTGAAGCTTGGTTCGGCTACTACTGGTCTCCAACTGCGATTATTGGCAAGTACAACCTTCAGATGCTTCCCATCGAAGCTCCCTTCGCGGGTTCTGATAATTGGGATGGTTGTATGGTCAAGGCAGAGCAGGACTGTGATGATCCGAAGCCGAGCTCTTGGACAGAGTCAGAAGTTCATACTGTTGTGACTGATGAATTCAAGGAAAAAGGTGGCATTGCATTGGACTATTTGTCCAAGCGAGTGTGGCCTGGGACTGTGATGAATGGCATGTTGGTTTACATGACTGACAATCAGGCCACTGGAGAAGATGCAGCGATTGAATTCCTCGCAACTCAAGAAGATGTCTGGACCAAGTGGGTTCCAGCCGACGTTGCCAAGAAGGTAAAGTCCGCCCTCTAGTTCTGAAATTGGGGCCTGCTGTAGAATTGCCCTGCCATGTAGGCCCTGCCTCAGGAGAGATAAAAAATGGACTTTTTCGAAGAGATGCCTTCCTTAGGACGTCGAGATCTGATGAACCTGCGCAAAGGAATTGACGCAGGCTTCCGCTCCTTCTCCCGCTCCTATGGGGAAGACCTCGAAAACTTTTTTGATCCACTCTTACAATTTCTCATCTTTTTCGAAAAGCTTCTGATTGCGGCACCTTGGCCAATCATTCTTTTGATTATCGCTAGCTTGACGTGGTTAGGTTCTCGTAGTTGGAAGATTGCTGTTGGTTCCGTCATCTGCTTTATGCTGATCGGTTATTTGGGCATGTGGGAAGATACAATGTCCACGGTTGCCATGATTTCTGTGGCCACCTTGATTTGTATCAGCATTGGAATACCGATTGGGGTATTGATGTCGCGCTCAGATCGTCTGCAGTCGATCATTACGCCTGTCTTAGATGTGATGCAAACTATCCCGAGTTTTGTTTACCTGATTCCAGTAGTGATGCTACTGGGGATCGGGAAAGTACCCGGACTACTAGCTGTCTGTATTTATGCTCTCCCACCCATCGTACGCCTAACCAATCTGGGAATTCGCTTGGTAGATAAGCAAGTGCTAGAAGCTGCAGATGCCTTTGGTTCGAGTTACTGGCAGCGTCTCAAGGATGTGCAGATCCCGTTAGCGTTACCAAATATTTTTGCTGGGGTAAACCAGACGATCATGATGGCGCTGGCGATGGTTGTTATTGCTTCGATGATTGGCGTCAAAGGCTTGGGAATCCCTGTTTTACAAGCTATCGCTAATCAATACCTGGCACTTGGGCTTTTCAATGGACTAGCGATCGTTGCTCTGGCGATCATCTTTGACCGGGTCACACAGGCTTTTGGAAAACGGCTACAACGTCATCAAGTAGGAGGGCCCAATGTCTGATTCAGAAGCGCTGATTCGTATTGAGCACCTCTACAAGATCTTTGGTTCACGACCTCAGACCAAGCTGTCTTTGGTTAAGCAGGGAATTAGCAAGCAAGAGTTACTAGAGGAGCACCATCATGTGCTGGGACTCTCTGACATCAACCTAGAAATTCCCAAGGGGAGTTTGCAGGTGGTAATGGGGCTATCTGGATCTGGCAAATCTACGTTGATTCGCCATATCAATCGCTTGATTGAGCCAACTGCTGGAGAGATTTGGGTTGGTTCAGGTGATGTACTGAAGATGGAAAAGGTGCAGCTGCGAGAGTTCCGACGGCATCGAACAGCGATGGTGTTTCAGCGTTTTGCTCTGTTACCCCATAGGACAGTGCTGGAGAACGTCTCATACGGGTTGAATATCCAGGGAATTGCCAAAGATGAGGCATACAAACGAGCTGAGCGTTGGATTGAACGGGTAGGATTGGCTGGATACGAACAGCACTTTCCTGCCAAGCTCTCTGGGGGAATGCAACAGCGCGTAGGGCTGGCACGGGCGCTGGCCACTGATGCCGATATTTTACTAATGGATGAAGCCTTTAGTGCGTTGGATCCACTCATTCGTACGGATATGCAGAATATCTTGCTGGATCTTCAGGAAGAACTGCATAGGACAATTGTTTTCATCACCCATGATCTAGATGAAGCGCTCAAGCTGGGAGACCAGATCGCCATCTTGCGTGATGGTGGAATGGTTCAGCAGGGCACAGCGCAACAGATCGTGATGAAACCAGCAGACGATTACATCATGGACTTTGTTCGTGATATCAATCGAGCCCGTGTATTGCGTATACGTGGTGTGATGGCAAGAGAAGGATTGCCTGAAAATGCAGATGGAGCGATTCCGGAGCATATCTCGCTCGAAGATGCACTACCTCGATTGGCTTCCGCAGGTCATGAAGCAGTTCCTGTACAGAACAAGCAGGGTCAGGTCGTGGGCAGCATCACCGTAGAAGCTGTGATCCAGGCGATGATCCGTCCAGACCACGATAACCGAAACTAGTAAATCATCTGAGTCCAGCCTCAGATGACTCTCTCTTCAATGACCCGCTTTAACTGAAGGATCTCTCCTTTTAGCGTTCGCTGTTCTTCACAGCTTTCCAAAACCCAGTTGCAGGTTTTGATGATCGGCACCCAATTTGGTTTTTTGGGAGAGCGCTTTGGGTCGAGGTAACGCTCCAGCATGTAGGCTCTCGGACTGCTCCCATTCATCGTAATGTGCCAATATCCGCTTTGTTTTCCCAATTCTGCCAAGGTCCCGCCTGTAGCCAGTCGATAATAGCTCGTGGTCAATTCCAGCAAACGGCACAGATCCTCTCGCAATGTATCCGGATTTGATTTCTGCATTGGCAGCAGAGCCTTGTTTTCTAGAGGTAGGATCAAATCCGGAAGACTCTGCGCTTCGGATACTTCATTGAGAGTCCAGACCCATTCACGTTGCCCAGCAAAATCAAGTGAATGAACTGAAAGCTGACAGGGCCATTTCTCTTTGTCGTTAGATGCAAGGATCTGTTGGCTGACTGAGGGTCGAACTAGGTTGGAAATGGTGTTTTGAAAGAAGCCACCGAGGTCCTGTAGCAGCAGTTCTGTACCAACCAGGCCGGTGCGCTTCTCAAACCCTTGATTGACAAGAATGATCCGATCCTGCTGATCAGTGACTACGAGCGCAGTGTCAACTGTGTCAAATAGCCTCTCCATCCGCGTGTGTTCCTGAAGCAGTGAGATGCGCTGATGCTCCAACTCTGTAAGTGAGTCCTGCATTTTCAGTTGCTGGCCTAGGATCAACTGGGACTTGACCCTCATCCGTAATTCCACGGCTACCACTGGCTTGATCAGGTAATCGTTGGCTCCTAAGGTCAGTGACTTGTGAGTCATACGTTCCTGTTCGTTGGCGGTCACCACAAGAATCGGTAGCTCCTCAGACGAATATTCACTACGAATCTGTTCTATGGCGGCATACCCATTCAGATCAGGCATCATCAAGTCCAGGATCAACAGATCTGGTTCATCCGTTGTCAGATTTTCCAGCATGCTGTTGCCATTGGAATAGGTGATGATCTCCAGATCCAGACTTTCCAGAAAATTGATAAAGATTTCAACATTGAGATCTTCATCATCGACAATCACTACCTTGCCTTTGCCTCTAAAGGTTTGCTCCTCAGAATGGTTGTGTAAGGCATCTACTACTTCATCTTCATCTATTGGGTTACCCCCCCTCTTTTCTTCAAGAGAGCGTACTTCTGAGTCGACGACCAAAGGGAGTGTGAATGAAACAAGAGTCCCTTCGCCGAGTCGGCTACTAATCTGCAGTCTTCCATGGTGCAGCTCGACGATGTGCTTGGAGAGGCTTAGTCCAAGCCCCATCCCAGAAATACTGGCAACATTCGTCGCACGCTCATAATCTTTCTCGATTGTCTTCAGCTCCTCTTTAGGTATCCCAATTCCTGTATCTTCGACAGTCACCAGAATTTCTGAACCAGCAAGTCTGGATTTGAGCTGGATCTCTCCAACCTGGGTGTACTTCACTGCGTTGTTGATCAGGTTAAACAAGACCTGTTGGATTCGGTTCTCATCGACATTTATTTTAGGTAAATTGTCCGGAATCTGTGCCTTCAGACTCAGTTGTTTGCGTTCAATTGCTGGATTGACCAAAGGGAGCATAGTCTGGAAGATCTGTGAGAAATTTGCTGGACGCCGCTCCAGCTTCAGTTTCCCATCTCGCATGTTTGTAAAATCCGTGATGTCCCCGATCAATTGATTCATTCTCCGCCCACTGTCGACAGCAACCTCTAGTTTTCGAACCAATGCAGCTGCCAGCCCCGCTTTCTTCTCCAGAATGCTCTCGCACATACCAATCATCCCGGCAAGCGGTGTCCGAAGTTCGTGGGAAGTACGGGCCAAAAACAGGTCTTTGTTGCGATTTTGAACTTCCAGGAGATGGGTTAGGCTACGCAGTCGTAACTCCCGGTCCTTGTAGAGGATGATCGACAAAATCAGTGGAATGACAGCTCGATAGTTCCCATCCCAGGCATCAAAGATTGGTGGGAGAATTCCTTTTACTGCCATGTTGGAGAGCATTGGCAGGGCGTAGATCACAGTGAAGGCAACCGTAAATTCTCGTAGATGACTTCTCTTCTTCCAAACAGAGATCAGCGCCATCACGCAATAGAAATAGACGAGAATAAATTCAAGAATGTTGAGCTGAAATGGGTTGTTGACAAAATCCAACAGGCTTTGCTGTTCAAAGGCCAGGAAGCCCAACGCCAGAAACATAATCATAAAAATGGTGAGAGCACTCTGAATGTGATTTTGAAACCGGATCTTCGCTAGGCCAGTTTCTTGGGAAATGATTTTCAGATAGGCGATTGTATTGATAGCGAGCTGAATACCGAACAATTTCAGATAGGCTTCGGAGTCAACGGAGAGTCCCATCAAAAGATAAATCTTTTTTTCCAGTAGCAGCCCGAAGAGTCCGTTGATAATCATAATCAACAACCAAAGCTGGTTCTGGTTCCAACCCACTAGCGCTGTGAGCAGGAAACTCAGCAGAAACAGCCCCGTCACCAGCCCAACTACTAAAATACGTAGTTGATAAAGATCTTCGAAGGCTGTTGCATCGTATATGGTAAAGCCTTGAACGATCCCACCGTATTGCCGTTTGACCAAAATCAGTACATCCATACTTAGATCATTCAGCTGGAAGGAATAGTGCTGAGAAAAAGGTTTTTTGGAAGGCCATAGTGGTTGAATTTCCTGACCTTGAGTAATCAGAAAGGCTTGGAATTCAATCAGGTTGAGAGTCTGAAATTCTAGAACTTTTGGAGTCTGCTGTTTCGGTAATTCTAGGTAGAACCAGGCATTCCCATGCTGCCATGCCATTTGATTGAATTCAGATGAAGTCCAATCTTTGAGCAAGGTGGGTTGTTGGAGTAGTTGCCTAGGCTGAAGGCTTTGCTGCTGATCGAGATAGTACTTTACCAATGGACGAATGCCATCGCTTTTGGTCTCTTTCTGACAGGAACCTAGGAAGAGCCCCGCTATCAAGAAAATTAATACGAAAGATAATAGTTTGGTGAGCGCAGTCAGCATGGTTTACTAAAGTGGAAATCTAAAGATTCACTGGTTGATCAAAAATTTTATGTTCAGCGATATCTGCTGCAGGTGCAACACCGTTCTCCAAAATGCTCCGATATTCTCCTAGCAAAGTACCCAAAAGTTACTAAGGTCTTTCGAAAGGCAATTCTTAAGTCTGTCAAATAATTTGATTGGTGAGAAGGAACTCAAAATATCAGCGATTAACTTAACAATTGTGAGGATTGGGTGTCTCAAATAGAAGAAAGTCAGCTGCTTAAGGAAGAAGAGGAATTTTCAGAGAAGGATTCCCTATGGCTGTTGTTACTTGGCTTGAGCGTGTTGTTTGGAGCTTTTCTGTTCTGGCTCTTTTTCTATCGCTAACCTATGGTGAATAGCTTTCAAATTCAAAGTTATCCAGTGCAGTAGAAGAAGAATGTAAATGCCAAAAAAAATCTTAGTTGTTGATGACGAGGAATAGATTCTCGAAACGATGTACGAGTTACTAGTCCCATCTGTCACAGCCCCCGATCAGAAGCTTGGAAGCATGACAGAAATTCTATTTCCGAGTATGATGGATTATCAGCCAAAGTACTATCAGGATTACAAGTTGAGGGTAACTGTCACTTTCTGCGCAAGCCCTTCAAGACCACAGCAGTCAAAAAATTCGTTGATTCCCTCTCTCAAGGTCCATCCGTTCGTCCTGAGCAGAAGCCTTCTCAAGTATCGATCTCACATCTAAAATCTGTAGTTGAACCCGATAAACTTTGCGAAAAATTGAACAGAGTCCTTAGTCAACACGGGATTCGTTCTATTCGTTTTGTTCGGTCTGATCAAAAGATTGTGCAGGAATGTCTGGCTTATCCAGACCATTACCGGAATCTGGTGACAGAAGTCCGATGGATCGAAGATTGTTCTTTCAGTGATCAAGAGATAGCTCAACAAGCCTACCACCAGTTGATTTTTCAGAAGGCTTTGGATCAGGTTCCCAACAGTCCCAAGCAATTTGCTTACAGGATGTTTGAAAGTTAACCCCTAAACTCAGCATTCTAATTGTCCAAGATGAGCCAATTTTGCGAGAAGCTGCTCCATTGTTCGGGAGACAAACAGAACTATGAGCCATGGCTGTTGAGACAATCATTTGGACTTCAAGAGTCATAGAACTTTTCAGAGGGAGTAGTTGAAATGGTCATTCAGGAAGTACAAGAGTTGACCAGTGCGCACACTACTGTTGGCCTATATCTTTGAGCAGGTAGATGTGGCGGCTGACGGTCAGGAAGCCCTCAATCACTAGTAGAGAATAGCTACGATATTGTCTTTACAGACTTGAGCATGCCAAGGATGAGTGGTTTTCAATTGATTCAGAAGATGCAACAGCAATTTCTACAGCAACCGATCATTGTAATGAATGCTCATGATGATGATGTATTGCGGCAGGCACTGGGAACCTACAAGATTGATTATCTGATCAAGCCAATCATTTTTGAAGAATAACTGAAGGTTGTGGTTCCAATTTGCCAAAGTCTTCAATTCGAGAATCAAAGTTATTAAAAGGCAAAGCACGTGAAAGCTAAGTTTTAAGGAGATCATAGCTCGAGTAGCGTGGAGTTGCTAAACCAAGTGCATTTCTCAAAACTTTGTATAGACTGTGCAGGATCATTGAGAAATAGTTTGTTCTCTTTAAAGCGCATTCCATGAAAAAAGAAGATCTTCAACGACTGAAAGATACAGGAAATTGTCCTGGAGGGAATTTGCGCGGTGTGGATCTTGGAGGAGCCAGTTTGCTAGAGGCTGTGCTGCGGGAAACTGATCTTTCTCAGGCAAACTTACGAGGAGCCTTACTTCGCCGAGCCATTCTGGTTCAAGCCAATCTGCGAGAAGCCAACCTGCAGGAAGCCGACTTGAAGGGTGCTGATCTGGAAAGTGCGGATCTCTATCGGGCTGATTTATTCAAGGCAGTTCTGGAAGATGTGGACCTTCAGGATGCAAATCTGGATCAGCCAGATCTCCGAAAAGCAATTTTGGTCAAGGCCGACCTGAGAGGAGCCAATCTGTTTAGGGCTAGAATGCAGAGCGCAGATCTTTCTGAAGCTGATCTGTACCGTGCCGACCTGGAGAAAAGCGATTTACGTGATGCCAATCTTTACAAGGCTGACCTTCGGGAATCAAATTTACAGGGTGTAAACTTGCAGGGAGCCAATCTGCAGGGAGCTGACCTGGAAGGAGCCAACCTCTTCGAAGCTGACTTGTCAGAAGCAAATTTGGAAGGCCTCAGCCTAGAGCGCACGAACTTGGAATCAGCCAAGTTCTTCAAAACCATCATGCCTAACGGGCAATCGCACACCAAAAAGTAGCCAATTACGTAATTATCTACTCCTTAAGGGAAGAATTGTCAGCTAGCCTGGATGAGAGAGCTCTCAATCTCCTAATTTCCATTATATTTCCAAATACGAAGAATTCCTCACCCACCAATTACATGGTCTCTCTTCTCTCACTAGTCGAGGGTTTTTCAGATTACGCTAATCTAAATTCCTCTTCACTCAGCGATAGTTGTAAGACAGTACTATTTTGAACCTCTCCCTCAGGCCAGATGAAGAGATTCTTCAAGACATCCAACGTTCACAATTTATTTCATTTCCAGTACGTTCTCACCCATCACTTTTTGTAATCTTTCCTCAACTAGAACGATTATGATTTCTAATGTTGACCGTCCGCTACGGTCGGTCCGCTACGATTGTCTATTTTTGAGTGTCAGTAGAAATTTCATCCAATTCCGGAGTCTGCTTTTGGGAACAGGACAATAGGGAAATTACGGAAGTCAATCAAATTTTAATTTTTGCACCGAAATTCTCCCCCTGATGCTTTCTAGCCCAGCAGTCGTGTTCCGAAATTCTCCTACCAGATGGCAGAAGTAATCTGTAGATACAAAAATAATATGTCTACCCCTCACCGTCATCTGAAGATTTTTTACTAAATAGATATTTTATCTTCTCTCTTGCATGAGAAACATCAATCTGGAAACCGAAAGTCAGGATGGGAAAAATGGATCGCACACTCATTTTTGTAGACAGTAAGTATTACCGAGGAAACTGTCGACGAATTCAGGACCGTTATGAGGTTAAAGGACCAGTAAAATTGAATTACAATGAGGAAGACCAAATGGTCAAATTATCTAATTTGAGCAGAGGAGGATGCCGACTCATTGCAAGTCATCATTGCAGACCACAAGCTAACATACACCTCACTTTCCTAATACCATCCAAGATCAACCAGAAACAATTGCAGGTCCAGTCCCCAATTCTCGCCAGAGTAGTCCGCTCTCATCAAACGCCACACGATAACTACATTATCAATATTCAATTTCGTGGGGCATTGCTCAATAATCATGGTGTGGATGAGTTGATTGAGCGGAACCTCGATAAAAAACTTATTGATTATCGTGTGTAGAAAAATTGCGAGTTACTACAAGTGAACAATGAGTTATCTATTTTGATTTTGAATCTATCTATTTTATCAGCTTTAAAAGTAACTTCTGATGGGTAGGGGTAAGTATGTACGAGATATCTAGAAAACAAGGAAAAGAGCGTCGTAAAATCGTTTTTCCTGCACGGCTCCATGTTCGTGACATTACAGAAGATGTAGTGGGCTTAGACATCGCGCAAATGGGATGCCGAATCAAGTCGAGATATCGACTAAATATACTTTCAAAGCTGATACTAGAATTTTATATCCCTTCAAAGAAAGAAGAAGGTAAGTACATTGTCGGGGACCCAATGGGTAACGTAATTGTTCGTTGGACAAAGCCAAGCAAACAGGAAGGATACTTCATTCTTGGTCTAGAGTTTGGTGCAGAACCAAGAGAAAATCATGGAATCACTGAACTACTTGGAGGAAGAAGATGCGACACAGCAGAAAAATTGAAATGTCAAAACAGTTCATTAATGGGCCACTACGCAGAATGTTTTGCGTGCGGGCAAAAAAGTATCCGACAGTACTCACTGAAAAACAGGGCAGTTCACATTCAAAACAATATTTTTGGTATTCCAACCTATAGTGAGCCTGTACCTGGATTGGATCCGATTGATTACAATCTGCTTTACTTGACAATCTGTCCAAATTGCCACTTCACAGCTCCAGGCGATGAGTTTTTTAAAATAAGCAAAGAGGACGAACCTTATCATCATACTTTCCCATCAGCCAAATTTTCTGAAAAATGGTCAGAGGTACAGGCAGAATTGAGTGAAAAATATGAAAAATTGAAAGATAATATTGATGGAGAAGAGAGGTCAATTGACCAAGCTTTATTGAGCTATGAGTTGGCAACTAGAACTTTCGAAACGCTTTGTGAAGTCAATCCAACTAACGGCGCTTTTGTGGGACTTCTTGCAATGATTCGAACTCGCCATTCCCAGGTGTGTATTACCTATCCAGGTGATTCTCCGGAAAAGGGAAAAGAAAGAGCCTATGAACTATTGTTAGAAGCTCAAAAGGACCTAGATGAAAATTTTGAAAAATTGGATGAATTGCAAAGTCTACTTGCTACACAGCTACTGATAGCAATTTCAATTTATTTTAAGGATATTGATATAACGGGTAAATATATGAAATATTTGGATCGGTTTGATTCTAGAGAAAAGCCTGACGAAGATAGTCAAATTGGTAAAACTTTGCTTCAAGTTAGAACAAACGTGGAAGAACTCTATAAAAAGCGACATGAATATCACAAGGATCAACTAAAAACCTTTTTGCCACTGTAGATTCGCAGAATTATAGATGGCACAGGCGTATCTCTGCAACACCATTTATGGACTAAATAGCCAAAACATGAAGTACGCTCTCATTTTGATAATCTGCTGTTGTTTGTTCATACTTGTTGGTTGTGAGAGTGGCCGCAACCCAGTAGATGGTGTAGTAGTCTATGACTTCGATTTCGACCTCGATCCTGATGTTGATGTAGACTTAGGAGGCGGCGGCGGCGGCGGCGGCAGTGGTGGTGGTTTTGGTGGAAATCCACCTGGGACGCTTCCACCAAGGGGATCAGTTGCCTGCAATACTGCAGGACTGGGTGGTCTGCATCAATTGAGTTTCTTCAAAGATGCTCGACAAAAAAAGTTGCTGGAAATGGCAGGATTTGGCGGCTTATCCTTGGACGGGTCAGCCAATGCCTATGTTGTTGAAACTTCTACAAACAATGAAAGCAAATTGGTGAAATATGATCGTTCAGGAAAACATGTGTGGCAAAGAGAGTTAGGCCTTGTAGATGAAAAGCTAAGCATCGGGATCCATGCGGACCAATTCGGCAGGGCTTCTGCCTACTCCACTAGGCTTTCTGGGGCTATAGGATCTGACGCAGATGTAGAAATCATACGTTATGATTCTAAGGGCTTAGAAAAATGGAAACGCACAATCAGTTCCCCAATGGATGATGTTGCATTTGGAGCAGGCATTGATAACGATGGAAATTTTTTAGTTGCCGGATTCACCAAAGGCACCTTGGAAAATTACGTAGCTGGCTCTCATAATGTATGTAATATCCTAGATTTAGGAAGCGGTAATCAAATTGTGCTAAATGAAGAAGACGCTAATAAACATTATAAGCTTTGCGATAAGAATTCACTTACAGATACAGATTGTAGTAGCGCGACTTACAGCGTAAAGACTTCTGATAATCAAAGCGCCCATGGAAAACCACTCCACAAAACAACATTTTTCGCGAATACAAATTATCAATTCATGGCGATTACATTACATGCTAACCAACACGGTGCAGACAACATAACAATCACAAGATCATCAGATAATTGTGAGAAAACGTTTGAGTTGGTAGTCAACAGAAAAAATGATGATCCACTCACAAACAGTGCTCACGACACAAATCGGTTCATAAACGCAGGAGATAATTTCACATGCGACCATGCAAATGACTGTCTAGATACTGTTCTTAACTCAGTAGATGCTGGCTTGGTAGGTAATAACACTCTCACTAACATAAGTTCGGATAATTGGAGTGTTTCTGAGATTGAAAGTACTTATTCTGATAACAATACAGTGGTAATTACTACAAATGGCCGTTGGTGGTTCCAGCCAGATAGGAATTTCAACGGCCGGCAGTACTTCTCTGTCAAAGTTTTTGATAATGATGGTCACAGCCAAGATAAAAGAATTTGTGTAGCCTCTGTGACACATCAGAGTGACAATAGCACACCCATTTTGCGGTGCCAGAATCAGTTAGCAGATACTAACGACAATTTATTTACTTATTCAATCAACGAGGGAGACAATCTAACTAAAACAATTTACGCTCACGATCAAAATAATCAGCCGATCGATTTCAGAATATTGGAAGGATTTAACCCAAGCTACGGTTCTATACAAAGTGGAAGTCCTACGTCTGTTTTAAATTCAGCTGGGAAAACCTGCTTTGACAACAGTAGTGATATACACTTATACAATTGCGGATCGACAGAAAGGATCGATTACCGGCCAGATTATCAGCAATATGAGGATTATGGTTACGCACGAATAAAAGAACCAGACAATTCTACTGATAACATCACTCAATGGCAATATAAGCACTCACTCAATCCGAATGATTATTCTGACTATGTAACGAATAACAGCATACATAAGTATTACGAATTTAAAGTTCGATTTACCGACCAAACAGGTTTCTATAACGATGCAATAATTCAAGTCAAGGTACAAGCAGTCAATGACACTCCGGTGACCTATGACAATAACACCTTAGCATCAGAACATGTAGAAGCAACGGATATTCCCGCGCCACTAGATATGAGCTATGTCGATTCCAACTGCAGCGATGGGTACTGTGACAACTGGAATAATATTGCAAATGAAAGAAACAAAATAATGCTCCAGGGTTCAGACATTGAAGATACGATTGACAATTTAACTTTCTATTTCAATGGTACTTCTTGTACAAAATCAACTTGTTCTATTGATGGAACAAATGGATCTAGTGGTTTCAACAATCGAAACAATAGACAGCTTGTGATCAATCCAAACAATGATTTGAGTTACGCAGTATATACCGATCAACGGCAATTTAAGGTACATGACGGCGGAAAATATGGTGTCTATAATAATAGTGGCAGTCTAGTGCAATCTAGTAATGTCAAGCATTCAGGAAGAAAAACAATTAGTCTCGTACTTTTTGGACTAAATGATCAGCCTGTTGCAGACAATGTTACCGCTAATTTTAGTGAAGGAATAACAGGTTCAATTACGTTGAGAGGGTCTGACGAAGACCGGGATGACAAAATCAGTCACTTCACAATTACCCAGATCCCTGATTCAAGATACGGTCAACTTCTCAAGACAGATAATTCTATTGTTGCAGTGGGTGATAACATTTCAGCATTTGACAATAACACAGCATCAATCCTCTTCGTTGCTAGTGATAATCTGAGCACAGGTAACAACACTGTTACTTTCAAATACACAGCTACAGATAATTCCTCCACTACTAAAACTGACTTGAGACAACCTGATCAAATCTATAACGAGCCCAAGATTTCTGACAACGCAACTGCAACATTACAAATTTTCGGTGCTAATGATCGGCCAACAGCTGGAGCAGTTTCTGATAGCGTGGTGGAAGATTCTCCGAAAGGAATAACCCTCTCATTTTCAGATATTGATCAAGATGATAGTGCATTTCAATACACTATTACGTCCCTAATTACTCATGGAAATATTCACAACGGAGGTACTTTACTAACCAGCAGTAATTTACCCTACAATTTGCCGGCAGGAACGAACTCGGTCACTATCACTCCACTTCAAACACTGGCTAAAAACCAAGTTTATTCAGACAGTTTCAACTACACGGTTACTGATAATTCTTCCACAGTCGTTTTGGGCCAGGAGACTCATGAAGACAAAACATCTACCGCTAGTACTGTTAGTCTTACGATTACTGGTGCCAATGACGCCCCAGTTGCTAATAACGCAAATCAAGGAAATTTTGCATACGGGCAAGCAACCAAAACCTTTTCATTAACTGGCTCAGATATAGATGGCGACAGCATTAGTTACGTTCTCAACAAAAGCCCAACGTATACGCCAGTCACTAGTTTCAATCAATCGAATGGAGCAGTAAGCCTTAGTACTCATAGCTTCACAATTCCTAATATTGCTTTTAGAGAGAACCTAGTGTTTCAGGTCAAGGATGTGCACAACGCCCTTTCAGAAAATGCAACTATAACCTTCGATGCACTTGGTCCAGGTTGTGTTGCTAGCACTACTGCGAGTCCTCAACAAACAGCAAAAAACCTGGTCAACACAGATGCTTTCCTGACCAAGTATGACCCAGATGGTACACATCTCTGGACACGTCAGGTTGGTTCAGCTGGTGAGGATGTCAGTATGGGTACTGCTTCAGATTTGTTGGGTAATACTTTTATGGCTGGCTACACACAAGGTGAACTAATAGAAAACAATAGTGCAGGTGGACTTGATGCTTTCCTGGTCAAATTTAGTAGTTCTGGCAAGGAGCTTTGGCGCCGACAGTTCGGTTTATCTGGAGATGATGTGGTTCTCGCTCTGACAGCTGATGAAGAGGGAAGTGTTTATTTGACTGGCCAGACCAGTCAAATTTTGGCTGGGCATCAGAGCGCTGGAGGTGTCGATCTATTTGTAGCAAAGTTTGATATTGGAGGTAGGCTTCAGTGGAGTCAACAGTGGGGAACAGGTGGACATGATCTGGGGGCAGAAATTTCTGTAGATGTTCAGGGTCAGCTGAATTTGCTGGGCCTGAGGGTGTCTGAGACACAAAACACCGAGGTAGAATACTTTTACACTCGCTTGGATGCATCGACAGGCGATATATTATGGACATTACCACTCAAGACAGAAACTCCAGATGCCTCTGGGTTGGCTTTAGATTACACAGGTAATGCTTTCTTAGTGCATCCACTATCTCCAGAAATTAACTCAAACAATAGACCTTTCTCAGAGTACCGCCCAAATTAATTTGTTGATTTGTGATCGGGACGTCCTCTCAGTCAGAAAATCAGCCAGTTTTTGGATCCCCACTGGAGATTTGATAATGATATGACTGTACACAGTAGTTCAAATATCAAAATATACCTGCTTACTTTTCTGCTTCCTCACTTATTTAACTGTTCCTTGATGGGCTTGGAAGATGAGGAAAGTACTGTGGACACAACCCCCCCAGTTCCTCTAACCGCACTTTATGGAACTTGGAACTCTAGTTGTACCAGTGGAAGTCCCTATCAAACGGAAACACTTCAAGTCGTTGGATTCGATCTGACATTGGATTCAATTACTTTCGATGAAAGTTCCTGCAGTTCTGCCAGATACTCCGTGAGGAGGAACTACTCGAATCTTGTCGGCGGTTCATCTCCTCTGATTTTGCCTAATGGATCTGTCGGCTACACAATGAACAGTCGGCTGAAAGAATTTAGTGTGACTCCCCTGACCAGTGAAGCCACAGAAACAATGAATAATACGGTTTATTGTGGTATTGCTAGTTGGCAAGATAACCAATCATCGAGTGTTGCAGGCAGAAACTGTGGCTCTGGAACAAATCCAGTGCTTAATGCGTTAGTTAAAGATATGTATAGCTTAGTAGGTACTGTCCTTTACATTGATAGCAGCAAAAAGTCTTACCAAAAACAACCCTAGCAATTTTATCGAGATTGCCTGATCCTACAGTTGCTAGTGTTGAGGTCTCTGTCCCTGAATCATTTTCTCGGTTGTTTCTCGGAAACAACTCCTCAACTATGTTTCGAGAGGTTTCTCTCAGATTCTCACTAGTTGTAGAGTATTCCCTTTGAGTTTTTCATTACTTTGATAGCTGATTGAGTTATGATGTTGTTTCTTTTAATAAAAATTTTCAAAAACTAATTATCTAGTCTCTCTGCTTCAGCTATCGCCGATCAAAACTCTTTCTAGGGAAGCTGCTTTTTAAGAATTCATTCTCCATCAAAATATTTGTGCATCAACTTGGATAATCGAATTAATTGCTTAAGTGCAAATGTCGATTGAAGTTTGTTGCTGATATCTCTTGGATTGAACTAGGACCGTGAATAAACAGCAGATGCTTTCTCAGTACATGAAATAATTCTGGTGGCAGTAAGTGTGCATCGAGTTTCTGGGGTTGCGAGTGAGAAGAATCTTGGTTCGCTTTAGGGTGGCAATTCATGCTTTGTAAGTATTAGTGACACTTTTTTGCTAACTAGAAAGTGAAAGACCGGCTTGAGTGCCAGTCTCTCAGACCCATTCATGTTGTCCGCTACGAACAAGACTCGTATCTCCTTCACTTTCTTCTGGCTAGTATTTCCATATCTTTTTAGCAGTGCCAAACCGAATTGAATCTAACTGTTTTGTAACCCGCTACAAACAAATTAGAAAACTCTGAAGAATGATTTTTATTTTGATTGCAAGCTAACAACAAATCCTGATTCAGAGTTGCTGAAAAAAGATAAAAACATTTTCCCTGTCACTTCAAAATCTGCCGAATTGTTCCGTCAAAATATTGGCGGTTTTTGAAATACAGTAACTCAGCTAAGACAAATGGATTTGGCTTACCAGGGTATCCACCACATTTTAAATGGGAAGAAATCCACAGTCCTTTTTTGGCTCTGGGCTTTGAGTGTGGCTTTCTGTGCAGTTACTTCAAACGCTCAGGAACCAGCAGAGCAACGAAAGTGGATTGGCTGGGGGGCGGCTTATGGATCTTACGAACAAGATGATCTGAAGGCTGAGGAGATGGAAGGGATAACACTAGAATTGATGGCATCCCACCGTTCCTTCCAAGATGCCATGGTACTTGGCAAAGCTCTCCTAGATACTCGCTTTGAGCACCATTTCCTAGATGATCAAGGACTCTATCATAGTGTTAAGACCCGTGTAATTCATGGATACTACTCAATTGGCTTTGGTAAATCCATGGAAGTATTGAAGAGTGTGGAGCATGATTTGATTCAAATAGGAGGAAGTTTAGAGTTAATAGGTGGTTTCGGCATTCTTCAATTTGATAAACTTGAGAGAAACGCACTGGGTGAGGTAGTGCACTATGGTGAGCGATTTGGAACAGATTTCCTGGTTGGCTACCAACTTTCAATATACGCAGACTTCGACAATGCTTGGACTGTAGGAGTAAAATCAGCTTTTTATCGAAATACACTTTACGTCGATTACGAGGAGGTGGAGGGCAGACTAAACCATATTTACTCCAATATGTTTTTCATTGGGACAAAACTCGGTGCAGTTGATTGCGTGCCAACACGTTATGTCATCTGCAAGTAAAGAATTGGTTTTGATTGGATTTATTTTTTCTATAAAGTTTGATTTTACTCTAGTTTAATAAATTTGGCTCCTGACAAGTCACCAATTTCTGTCAATAGCTTAATCTGAATTAGCCTTCCCATCGGCTTCACGCAAGTGAGAGCTCAAAATTATCCTATTTAAGATGTAAACTACATTAAGGCAGACATTGGTTTCAAATTTATAATAAAAATTATATTTTAATGAAATATTGAGCAGTTGGTTTTGCATTGATTCTCTTTCTTGAAGTGTTACATGATAATGATATTTTTGGTAAAATATTATAATTAGTTCTAATTTCCTTGTGAAAACCGATTCTAAAACCTAACTAATGAGGCATGATTATTTCAGGAAATTGATAATAGTTACTCTTTGCTGACTTCAAAACACAATGTTTCCAGAAAATGAAACATGTCGTTGATCCAATTTACGCTTACATACTTGATACGCCTTTGCTGATAGATTCCTTAGAATACCTACTCAAACATCGGCTTGCGCAAGATGCAAAAATTGGGACCTCAGCTTTGCGGTATCAGCAAATGATCAAGGTAATACCTATGTGACTGGGTTCACTCAGGGAGTTCTTTATGGAGATTCCAGCGCTGGAGGCTTAGACGCGTTTTTGATCAGGTTTGGCAGTCAGGGTCGAGAACTGTGGCGTAGACAGTTTGGTTCTATTGGAGATGAGACAGGTGTTGCGATCACTACTGATGAAGAAGGAAGTGTTTATTTGACAGGCCAGACTGATGGAAATCTTGGAGAGTTCACAAACGAGGGAGGAAAAGATCTATTTGTTGCAAAAGACGATTCATTAGGCTCACAGCAATGGCTCACCCAGTGGGGTACAGCTGGAGATGATCTTGGAATCAAAATTTGGATGTACTTGGTCGCCTGAATCTATTGAGTCTGATAGCGACTAACAATAATTCTGTTGAATCCCAACCTTATTTCAGTCGATTCGACCCTAAAACTGGAAAGCAACTATGGAATCTCCCAATGGAAACACCCAACTCAGAAAACCAGGCTCTCGCTCTGGATTACACGGGAAATGCCTTTCTGATTGACACACCAGTGATGATGTCCAATGCTTTCGATTCTAGTTTGGTCCTAGAATATCGTCCTAATTCCCATCCGTAGACAATCCCACACCGTTTCCATTCTCAGCAAAACCACTTTTCTGATAATTTGTTAAAAAGATAAAAGTATAAATTGATTTAACGATTATATTGTGACAAAATATTTACATATAAGTATATTAATAATATTTTCTAGTTTACTCTTGTGAGATGTGATCTTGATAAGTAAGCATTTAGGCATGGATATTTCAATTTAACCTTTTTTGGAAATATTTCCGCAAGAATTCTTGACTGACAAAAAAACCAACAGTAACTCACTCATCCCACCAAGGGTTAACTGAAAGAGTTCTTGGACTGCGCATGGAAGCGACAAGTTATTCAAGGAAGCCTCAATACTATCCTGAAATGACATCGACCCTGGTTGAGCAATCTAGCCTTTGGGTCAACGATGTTGGAGCTTTTGATGAAGTCGCTACTGATCGTTCTCAGTTTGTTAATTACGCTGGTCCTCACAGGCTGTAAGGAAGGAACTATCGTTTATGACGTAGAATTTCCGCGTGCCGATAGTCCAGATGCTCAACCGAAACGCATTGCTCCAGCCAGAGTCAGCCTTCGGGCTGACTCTTCCAACCTGGCTGAAAATGCTGGCACCGTCTTAATCAATGCCACCCTAAACAAGACAGCCGCTAGCACCACGACAGTTCTACTTTCTCTCTCCGGCAGCGCCACGCTGAACACCGACTACAACATCGATAACACGACCATTGAGATCCCAGCGGGTTCGCTGACCGCTAGCACGACCCTACGCAGCCTGGATGATCTGATTGATGATGATGCCGAGACCATCGTGGTGGAGATCTCCTCGGTTTCTGAAGGGGATGGAGCGACCGAAGACGGTGATCAGCAGAAGATGGTGACGATCACCGATGATGAGGTAGCGCCAGCGGTTACGCTGGCTGCCTCAGCCAGTAGCTTTCCAGAGAACGCAGCCAACCCGGCGGTGACCCTGACGGTTTCAATGACTGCAGCGGCAACAAGCAATACAACGATCCTGCTGGGAGTCTCCGGGACAGCTACTGATGGAGGAGTTGATTACAGCATTGGTAGTACTACCCTGGTGATCCCTGCCGGATCAACCAGCATCACGACAACGCTCAGCAGCAATGATGATCCGTACTACGATGACGGTGAGACGATTATCGTCGAGATCAGCAGTGTCAGCGGGAGCACTGCTGTCGAGAGCGGTAGCCAGAGAGAGACGATCACCATCAATGACGATGAGGCTCAGCCGACGGTGAGCCTGACAGTAGGATCGAACAACTTAACGGAAGCAGCGGGCGCGACGAACAACACCAGCGTGACGGCCACGCTGAGCTACGTCAACAGCACTGCGGTGAGCATCAACCTATCATTGATTGGCACAGCCAGTGACCCGGCTGACTATGGCATCGGTACAACTAGCCTGACGATACCCGCTGGCAGTACAACAGCGACGACGACAGTGACGACCCAGAATGACCTGATCTCAGAGGGCACCGAGACGGTGATCATCGACATTGGCTCCGTTAGTGGTGGCGACAGCGCGGTGGAAGCCTCACCAGCTCAGCAACCAACCATCTCGATCACCGATGATGAGGCCAACCCAAGCGTGACCTTGTCGACCTCGACCAATTCACTCAATGAGACTGGAGCTGGGGACAACGCTACGCTGACGGTGACCATGAACCCAGTAGCTTCAAGCGCTACGACAGTGACGCTCGCTCTTTCAGGCACAGCCACTGGTGGGGGCAGCGACTACAGCATCGACAACACAGTCTTGACGATTGCCGCTGGAGTGGCCACAGCTACAGCGACGATCAGGGCTCAGGATGATCCCTATTATGACGATGGTGAGACGATCATCGTTGACATCAACTCAGTCAGCGGGGGTAACAGCGCCACAGAGTCCGGGACCCAGCAGGAGATACTGACCTTCAACGATAATGAGATCCAACCGACGGTGAGCCTGACGGTGGATAGCAACAGCATGGGTGAGACAGGTGGTTCAGTCACTCTGACGGCCGCGCTGAGTTATGTCAACAGCGCCAGCACGAGCGTGACGTTGGGGACTTCAGGGACCGCAGTGGGAGGAGGCACCGACTTCACACTTAGCTCGAGTACGATCACGATTGCCGCCGGTAACACGACAGGTACGGCGACCCTAAGTAGCGTGGGGGATTCAATCAGTGATCCAACTGAGACCGTGATTGTGGATATCACCAACGTTAGTGGGGGTGACAATGTCACTGAGGCTACTCCAGCCCAGAGGCAGACAGTGACGATCACCGATGATGAGGCTTTGCCGGTGATCAGCCTGAGCAGCTCAGCGAGCACAGTCAGTGAGGCCAATGCCTTGGTGACGCTGACTGTGACAGCGACTCCGGCCTCTTCTTCTGTCATCACAGTCAACTTGGCTGAGACCGGTACAGCCAGTGGGGGTGGGGTGGACTACAGCCTGGGAGCGGGAGTGCTCAACATCAGCGCTGGTAGTACGACGGCAACAACCAGTATTACCGCCGTCGATGACGGGATCTATGATCCAGCTGAGACGGTGATCATCGACATTAGCTCGGTCAGTGGCGGCGGTGCGACGGAGTCTGGGAGCCAGCAAGAGACAGTGACGATCACCGATGATGAGGGAGCCCCTACGGTGAGCCTGTCGGTAGATAGCAACACTGTCTCTGAAGGAGATGGTGTTGGAGCTAGGACGGTGACAGTGACATTGTCAAATACCGCTTCGGATAATGTCACAGTGGGACTTTCCACTTCAGGGACCACCACGGGGGGTGGGGTAGACTACACGCTCAACAGCAACTCATTGCTGATTGCTGCCGGCAGTACGACGGCTTCAACTACGCTGGACATCAGTGAGGACCTACTGATCGAGGGGACTGAGACGATCATTGTTGACATCAGCTCGGTGACCAACTCGATTGGGATCACAGAAAACGGGGTGCAGACCGAGACGATCAACCTGACAGATAATGAGGCAGGACCGACAGTGAGCATCTCTTCTTCCTCCCCGATTGCTGAAAATGGCGGGGTCTCGACGGTGACAGCTACAATGAGCACAGCAGCAGCCCAGAGCACAACGATTAACCTGCTTTTCAGCGGAACAGCGGACAATGGTACTGACTACTTACAGAGCGCCTCTTCGATCACGATTGCTGCTGGCAACACCAGTGGTAGTGTCACGGTGACCGGAGTCAATGACAGCTTCAACGATGAAGCGGAGACAGTGATTGTCGACATTGATACAGTTAGTGGAGGCAACGGAGCCTCTGAGAGTGGGACCCAACGTGAGACGATTACGATCACTGATGATGATCCAGCGCCCACCGTGAGCCTGAGTATTTCAGTTGCTAGCGTAACTGAAAGTGCCGGCGCCAACGCTGTCACCCTGACAGCCACAATGAGTGCAGTTGCTGAGAGCAGCACTAGCGTGACCCTCTCACTCTCGGGGACAGCGACTGAAGGAGCTGGGACCGACTATACGATCAACAGCAGCACAATTACGATTGCTGCTGGCAACACCACAGGGACGGCTCAGTTGAGCATCCTGGAGGACTCGTTCAGCGAGGTACCGAATGAGACGATTGTTGTGGACATTGCCAGTGTGAGTGGGGGAGACAGTGCCGTAGAGGCTGCTCCAGCTCAACAGGTGGCTGTGACGATCACGGACAACGAGGCAACACCGCAGATCACGCTGGCTCCAACCCCTACGAGCCCGATTGCTGAGAATGGTGGAACCTCCACCGTGAAGGTGAGCTCAACCCCAGCCTCCTCCTCGGTAATCACGGTCAACTTCTCCTTGAGCGGCAGCGCAGACAATGGTAGTGACTACAGCATTGGTACAACCAGCCTGACGATTCCGGCCAACACCGCCAGCACCAGCACCTTGGTCAGTAGCCTTAATGATGGCGCCTTCGATCCGGCAGAGACGATCGTGATTGACATTGCCAGTGTGAGTGGGGGGAGTGCAGTGGAAGCCGGGGGCAACCAGCAGGAGACGATTACGATCACTGATGATGAGTCATTCCCGGTGGTCAACCTGAGTGCGAACAACAGTACAATCTCCGAGGGCGCTGGTTCTGGTGCAATAGTAGTAACGGTTAGCCTAAGCAACGCTTCCCCAACCAGTACAACCGTAGGACTGACAACTACTGGTTCCCAAACAGCTACTGGCAGTGGAGTCGACTACACGCTCAATAGTAACTCCTTGGTGATCAGTGCAGGTAGTACGACTGCGACGACAACGATCGACCTGGTTGATGACACCCTAGTGGAAGGGGCAGAGACGATCGAGCTGGAGATCAACACGGTGAGTAGCGCCAGTGGAGTCAGTGAGAATGGAACCCAGCAATATACGATCAACCTTACAGACAACGAAGCCAGCCCAACGGTGGGCCTCTCAGCCTCTTCACCAATTGCTGAGAACGGAGGAGTCTCGACGGTGACAGCCACACTGAGTGTGGCAGCAGCCCAGAGTACAACGGTCAACTTGCTCTTCAGCGGGATAGCTGACAATGGTACGGACTACAGCCTCAGTGGGACAGTAATCACGATTGCCGGTGGCAGCACCAGCGGTAGCATCACGGTGACTGGCCTGGATGATCTGCTCAATGATGAGGCCGAGACAGTGGTGGTTGACATTGACACAGTCAGTGGGGGCAATGGAGCTTCTGAGAGTGGGACACAGCAAGCGACGATCATAATCACTGATGATGACAACCCACCGGTGGTGGACCTGCTGGTCTCAGCGAGTAGTGTCAATGAGAGTTCCGGCAGTGCTGCAGCGGCGATCACCGCCTTGCTGGACCATGCAGCAACGGTGGATACGCTGGTTACACTGAGTCCATCAGGCACAGCGGACAACGGCAGTGACTACACGCTGGACAACTTCACGATCAGTGTTAGTGCTGGAGCGACCAGTGGGACGACTAATCTCAATTTGCTTCAGGACAGTGTCAGTGAGAACCCGGCAGAGACGATTGTTCTGGACATTACCAGTGTGAGCGGAGGAGACAGCGCCAGTGAGAACGGGACGCAGAGCCAGACGATCACGCTGGTTGATGACGATGCAACACCGCAGATCACCTTGGCTCCAACCCCTACGAGCCCGATTGCTGAGAATGGGGGAACCTCCACTGTAACGGTGACCTCTTCGATTATTTCCTCCTCCGCCATCACGGTGACCCTGGCTCCTGGAGCAGGAGCCACAGCAACTGGTGGGGGTACAGACTACAGTCTTGGTTCAAGTTCACTGGTGATTGCTGCAGGGAGTAGTACGCAGAGCACTACAATCACGTCGGTCGACGACAATATTACTGAAGGCAACGAAGCTGTGGTGCTTGATATCACTGGGGTCTCTGGCGGAGGAGCTGCAGAAAGTGGAACACCTCAACAAATAGCTGTCATCATTACAGATGACGACAGTGCCGGCTTCACGCTCTCGAAGACAACGGCTTCGGTTGCTGAGACCGGTACTACAGACACCTTCACAGTTGCAATGAACAGTGAGCCGACAGCCAATGTGACGCTGACGCTGAGTGATAACGACAGCACTGAAGTACTTTATCCATCGAGTTTGGTCTTCAGTACAGGCAATTGGTCGACTTCACAGACAGTGACGCTGACTGGCAAGGACGATGATGTCGATGATGGCAACCGATCAATCTTGTTGACACTGACTCCGGGCAGTACCGACGGCAATTACAACTCTCCTGGTTTGGCAGCCCGGACAGTTACTGTTACCACGACAGACAACGACACAGCTGGCTTCGCCATTTCAAGAACCACAGCAGATGTTAGTGAGAACGGGACTTCTGTGACCTTCACCGTGGTGCTGAATACTGAACCGACAAATACCGTTGAGTTCGATATCACTTCAGATGACTTGAGCGAAGCACGAGTATCTCCGGGCAGTCTGACCTTCTCGACAGGAAACTGGACAGTTAGCCAGACAGTGACGATTACTGGTTGGGATGACAGTGATGACGATGATAATGTTACCAGCACCACAAGTGTGGCGATTGATCAGCCAAACACCCTGGATAGTGTTTACGATGGAGTTGGGCTGAAGACGATCAACGTGTTGACGATCGACGATGAGGAAATGCCGATTGTGACACTGTCCGCAGCCGCCAACAACGTTGCTGAGAGTGGAACTGTGCAGATTACAGCAACTCAGAATCGGATAGCTGGTACTGACACGACAGTTAACTTAAGTACTACCAACGTTACAACGTCAGCTGGAGACTACAATGCACCTGGCGCGATTACAATAACAGCAGGTAGTACAAGTGGTTCTGTCAATTTTGCGCCAGTCAACGACAGTGTTGATGAGGACAACGAAAGCCTGATGATTCAGATTTCTTCTGTAAGTGGAGGGGAAAGTGCTGCAGCGGGTACCCCTCAACAGATCTCAGTGGTCATTAATGATGATGATACCGCAGGCTTTAACTTATCAACGACAAGTGTCTCAGTTAATGAGTCAGGAACTACTTCTCAGAATGTAACGGTGGTCTTAAATACGAAGCCCTCAGGCAATGTGGTTCTTGATCTGACACATAACGATCCATCAGAAGCAAGCATATCTCCAAGCAGTCTGACATTTACAACGGGGAACTGGAATACAGCACAGTCGTTAACAGTAACAGCTCTTAACGAATTGATTGATGATGGCAATGTTACCAGTACTGTTACGGTCGCAGTTAATACCAGTGACACCGCAGATGCCAAATACGATATACTAGGAAGTCAAAGTGTTACTGTGATCACAGTTGATGACGATACCAGCACATTAACAGTCCCAGTATTGGCATGTGCAGTGGAAATTGGTCAGGTTAAATTGACTTGGACAGACATTTATACCATCGATGGAGCAGGCCCTGTAGACAGTTACATACTTTATTGGGATATCTCTTCAGGAATAGATGAGTTAGATAATTCGGTAACCAACATCAGCGAAAAAGCAATAACGGATGCACCCAACGCTTATTTTCATGGTGGATTGAGTGATAATTACACTTATTCCTATCGTGTCGCTGTAGTGAATAGTGGAATGGTTCAAACTTTGAGCAATGAAGTATCTTGTCAGCCACTAGCACCGATGTGTGATATTACATCTGGATACATTGTTGATAATGATCCTGATTTAGTTGCTTACTATCCTTTTGAAGAGAATACAAACGATATACTGAGTATCTCAAAAACGGGTAGTCCTTATCATTTATCAGTGCAGACAGGATCAGTAAATTACGCAGGTAGCTGCGTCATGGGAAAATCTATCTATCTAAATGGAAATACTTATCTAGAAAATACAGATTTTAATCTGAATAACATTACTGAAATAGAGGACAACTTTACTGCATCAATGTGGGTAATTGCTGATAAAGATAATATCCGAAATGCTTCAGTTTTGGCTAGTGGCGAAAAAATAGGCGGTGATTGGGATGAATTATCTCAGGTGAGCTATGACACTGATGGTTCACTGAAATGGAGGGTACGTAAAACCAGCGGTTCGGGTAGTGTAGATGGTCCTATCATGGTTTTGGGTGAATGGTACCATCTAGTCATGACACACGGTAAGACAGATAATCATGCGGAATACTTTGTTGATGGAGTTTCTCAGGGAACTAGACCTGGTGCAGTTCATAATTGGAGAAAGCTACGAATCGGGAGAAATCGGGCCGGGGCAATTCAGTGGAAAGGTTATATCGATGAGCTAAAAATTTATAAAAGAACAATGAATAGTTCTGAAGTAGAAAATCTTTACTTAAAATCTTTGGCACCGTCAACCAAAAACATAAATTTAACGTCTGGAGGTAGTGGCACGTTGAACCTGGACTGGAACGATGTAAAAGGCCATACTGGTAACTATAGAGTTTATCGAGGTACAAGTAGTGATTTCTATGTGAATATTTCCAGTGACACTCCCATCTATGATGGAACGACCAGTGGTTATTCAGATACCTCTTTAGTTTCTGGTCAAAATTATTGTTATCGAGTTTTGTCTAGAAGTATCAATGGTCGAGGTAACATGTCAGATGATTTTTGTAGAAATGCCCCATAACAAAATAATATTGAAGATTACAGAGTAATTTTTCAAAAAAATACGATGGTGTCTAGTCATTGATTAAATTATCGATCTACTGTCGATTTTGGTATTTAACTGATTAACCTCAATTATATCTCTGTTAAGTCAGGATCCAATCACTAGATAAAAATATTTCAGGATTATTAAAATAGATTTTTTTAGGGATTGAGCTTAGGATCAGCACGATGAATCTCACTTTAATAAATTGACGAATAGAACTGATTTATTCCCAGTAATTGAAGAGTTTTTTTGCTTTAGACGGCAAACTCTTAATTCTCGTCTACCAAAAGTAAACAACAGCTGATCTATCGTGTTCTCTCGATTTTAAAAACTTGAGGTCTTCTATCTAAAAAGAGCTTGAAGAATGCAAATCGATCATTATCTCCCCTCATTATCTTAGACTCAGACTCTACAGTGCTGATTTTATGAAAAATAAACTCAATTTGTTGCTCGGATCTTATTACAAGATGCTCCGTTCCACCCCTTGCTTATTCCAAGAAAAAGAGTTGGCAGGATTCGGCTTAGGCTTGATGAAATCAAGCAGTATGAGATCTCTCGTCAGAGAATCACCAAACTCTACAAAAAGTAAAGTGCCAATAAAAAAGACTTTTCTAGGGCGATATAACTGAAGAGATAATGAAAAATATTCTTATACAGTTAATGCTGATAGCCAGCTTGGGTTTGATCCAAACAGGCTGCGATCTAAGGGAAGGCACTATTGTCTATGATGTAGACTTCCCCCGAGCCGATAGCGATGAGGCTCAAGGAGGCAGTGGCGACGATGGTCGAAGCAGTGGTACGCCTACAGTTACTCTCTCAACTTCAGCCGCTAACATCGCAGAAAACAGCGGAACAGTTACTGTTACAGGAACCCTTTCTAGTTCCGCTTCTACTGATGCCCTGATTGGC
>JACLAC010023778.1_pt1 | contig 29801 bp, 25 predicted proteins | sample 8027881 | NCBI WGS metagenome assembly JACLAC01 (sample SAMN15725517, study PRJNA655200) | protist metagenome | isolation source: fluorescence activated cell sorting (FACS) single amplified genomes of... | place: Spain: Blaines Bay Microbial Observatory, Mediterranean Sea | collected 2016-01-19 | reverse complement strand
GAACTGGTCCGTCGTGGTCTGGCATGGCATTACAAAGAGTACAGCGACGACAGGCGGTTAGCGGCTGATGAGCAGCACGCACGGTCAAAGAATCTCGGGCTGTGGGGCGGCAGTCACAAGCCGATTGCACCGTGGGACTGGCGGAAGTTGAGCAAGGATGAGAGGGATGAGTTTCGGTAAGTCCCGTGTTTCCGGTCGTTTTGAGTTCGGCGTAGTTTTTTGACCCTACGAGCAACCAACTTGGCGGATTTCATTGCGTCCCTAAAGTTGGGAGCGCTGCTTGCCACGGAATATCTGGTTGCTGCGGCCGTATTATTCCTGCTGTACGTGATCGCGATGATCTTCGAAGCGTTCCTTCGTGTTGGGCCAGCCTGTATGCGTTACTGGATCGAGACCACAGAAGAGCGGCGGCTGAGGAACGTGTAATACATCGTTTCTAGACGTTTCTATCGGCAACATTCCACCTTATCGATGGTTGACATTCTTTTTATCCTTTATAGTGTGTATCACATCCACTACAAAGGGTAGTCATGGCTAAGAAGAAAAAACAGAAGGTTGACCGTTCCAAACGAGTCACCAAGAAAGGCGAGCGTCAGTATCCGGGCAGACCGCTGAAAGAGGGTAATCACGCGGACGCGGACTACTACGCTGCGAACTTTTCCAAGAATCTAACGCGGCTGCGTAAAGAACGTGACCTGACGCAGAGTGAAATGGCAAAGATTCTGGGCGTGCACCGGATCACCGTGAACCGCTTGGAAAAAGGCAAACACCAGCCGTTTCTTGGTGACGCGAAGCGATTTGCCCGTGCGCTTGGCAGCAGCCTGGACGAAATGTGCGCGGATCACGACCGACGATAAGCTCCTGAGCTTTGTTTCACGGGGTTTACGCATCGACTACGGATGTAGCACATATGGGGCCACACTCGATATTTACAGGGTCTGGATATTTCAGCATCAGCAGGATTTCTTCGAACGCCGGACCCATCGCCGGTGCACCTGCTGCTTTCATATGCGATGGACAATCTGGAGTCGATCGCTATGGAAGACATTCGAGTACACGTCGTGAAACGCAAGGGTATGAACTTATTCCTTCGGTACACCGACCCAGTGACCGGCAAACGCCACGAGAGGAACAGCGGTACCAGAAACCGCAGGAAGGCACAGACGGCGGCCGGCGAATGGCAGGCAAAGCTGAATCTCGGCATGGACGCAAAGGGACATATCACACGGTGGGAAGACTTTCGCTTCAAGTATGAAGAAGACCACGCCTTCAACCTGAAGGACAAATCCGCACAGGATATTACGACAGTCTTCAATGTCATTGAGGCACTGATGAAGCCGGATACGATAAATCGGATCACGTCACAATGGCTGACTCGGTTTGTAAAACTTCGCATCGAGCAGGGGCGTGCAAAGTCGACGATCGACGGCGACCTGCGGCAATTGAAGGCGGCATTGAACTGGGCCAAAAGACAGGGATACCTAAAGAATGTTCCTGAATTCCCTGCGCAGAAGAACGTCCGGAAAATGAAACAGATGAAAGGCCGACCGATCACGGCCGAAGAATTCGACCGTATAATTAACTCTGTGGACGTGCTTCCGGAACGACAGCGTGAATCAGTTCGTTTTCTACTTCTCGGCCTCTGGTGGTCCGGGCTGAGGTTGGGTGAAGCCCTTAATTTGACCTGGGACCGATGGGCCGACGGCATTCGAGTCGATACATCCGGTGAATTCGTCGTCTTGCTGATCAGCGCCGAGGACGAGAAGGGCGGAAAGGATCGTGAATATCCAATCGCCCCCGAGTTTGAAGAGTTTCTGTTGAGCGTACCAAAGTCAAAACGAGAAGGGTACGTATTTGATACGCTTCTCTACCGTGGTGTCAGTCGCCGGACGGACAGTGTGTCCAAGGTGCTAGTGAAGATCGGTGAGGCGGCGGGAGTCAAGGTGGACGAGACCTTGAAACGGACGGGCAAGGGCAGCCGGAAGAAGGCGACACCCGTGTATGCGTCGGCACATGATTGCCGACGTGCATTCGGCAACCGTTGGGCGCGACGAGTAAAGCCTATGGTGCTCCGAGAACTAATGCGCCACGCCAGTGTCACGACGACCGAAAAGTATTATGTCGGGCTCGAAGCTCAAGAGACGGCACGTCACCTTCGCACTGTGATGCAAGCTGATTCTGCGGGACCGTTTTCCGGCGAAAAAGGTGAATTGGCGGGTGAATTAACGAACAAAGGGGTCTCCGGAATGAACCGAAAACCCCTTAAAAGTCAGTGAGGGCGCAGGGGCTCGAACCCTGGACCTACGGATTAAAAGTCCGTTGCTCTACCAACTGAGCTACGCCCTCCGGATGTGCGTCCTATATAGATAACACGCAGTCAATGACTGCCTGCGATCGGGAATTGTCGGACACACTCATGCCACTCGATGCTGGAAAGCTGGATGCCTCGCACCGGGACCGCGAAACCATACAAAGACTTTCCGTTCTTTCCACACGGATCGGGCCCATGGGCAAAGAAATTCAGGGAAAACTCGGGGATTTCGAAGTCTGAGAAGATCCTGACAGTGTCTTGCAGACGTTCCTGCGCGACGCATGCATGAACATCAGTCCGGGCAATACAGATCCTGCAGACGGTCTCCGTCCTGGTCTCTGTTTCGCCAATGAAAGGGTTTGAGACTTTCAACCGCCCCCTCACCTGTTTGGCGCCGCTGATTGCCGCCGGAAACGCCTTTCGTCCAGAACGGCCGTGAAAGTGACGTCGAATCCGTCTCTGCGATAATCCTGTATTTTCGTCATTCGCGGCCGTTAGTGGAGCATTTTTGTGAGATTCGGGCCACAAACATTCGGCGGCCACCGAGTCTAGATATTTGATCCGCAAACGTGCCCCAACCGGACATTCGAAACGACCAGAAAGGTCGCCGCGAATAGCCAAACTCTTCGAGCAATTCTTGCCAGGCCTCATTACTGTGGACTACCATGACGATAGTCGACATTAGAAGTACCACTCTGCGCCGTCCCCCTTACAGCCAGATTCCGGGCAGAAATAATGAGCAAGAGACAAGTTGTCATCATGTCGTTCGTCGTGGCCATCCCCGCGGTGCTGCTGCTGGTGATGCTCGTGATGAACGGAATGGCGCACGGGGGTAATATGTTCTCCGGTATGATGACCGTGATCGTGGCCATAACCGGACTTACAGTGCTGGGACTTGGCATCAGCCCCTTTGCTGTCATGGCATTCTATCCTGCCGAAGGATTCGCCTCGTCGATTGACCCTCCTACTGCCGGCACCCCTTCATCGCCCCCGGCAGGTTCCGAAGATGACGATGAACTGGAGGAAGTACTCGATGATGATGAATACGCAGATGACGACAGCTTTGATGATGACATGGGGGGCGACGAGCTGTACGAGGATGACGGCGAAGACTTCGGTGACGACGAGTGGGAGTAACGTCGCGGCACTCACCGTAGCTTGAGACTGGCAATACCAATAATTGCCAGCACCGCAGACGTGATCCAGAATCGGACCACAATCTTCGTTTCGTGATCACCACGAAAAACAAAGTGATTGTGCAGCGGACTGCACCTGAGAATGCGCCGCCCCGTCAGGCGAAACCAGACCACCTGTGCAATTACGCTCAGAGTTTCCGCGACAAACACTCCGCCAATCAACAGCAGCAGCAGTTCCTGCCGAGTCACCAGCGCAGCGACAGCCAGCAGCCCCCCGGTCGGCAGCGAACCGGTGTCGCCCATAAACACTTCCGCAGGATGACAGTTGAACCACAGGAACCCCAGTGACGCGCCCACCAGGGCGGCCAGCATCACGGACAGTTCCCCGGCCCCTTCCACGTGCGGAATGCTCAGATATTTGGCGATAACGCTGTGTCCGCAGACGTAGGCCAGCCCGGCAAAAGCCAGTCCACAGAAAACCGTGCAGCCGGACGCAAGTCCGTCCAGTCCGTCCGTCAGGTTCACTCCGTTGGCGCTGCCAACAACGACCAACACGCTCCAACCAATAAAGAAAACGCCCAGCGTCACTCCCACATTGCCAACAGGCCACAGTAATTGCGTGCCGAATTTGTAAGACTGCAATTCACTGTACAGCACAGCTCCACAGACCAATCCTACAACTGTCTGAGCCAGCAGTTTCTGACGGACCGTGATACCATTACGATTCGTTTTTTGCTTCGTCCAGTCGTCCCACGCCCCGATCAGCGACAGCGTTGCGACCACGAACAATCCCACCTGAACGAAGCTGTTCGTCAAATCTCCGCACAGCAGAGTTGTCACCAGAACAGCTCCCATGGTGAACATGCCGCCCATTGTGGGCGTGTTCTGTTTTTCAGCATGCAACTGGTTGAGTGTCGCAGAATCGCTGGCGATACGTTCCCGAAAGCGGCGTTGCAGCCAGCGAATTGCGAACGGACCGAACAGCATGGCCAGCATGAATGCCATGACACTGGCCGCTGCGGTTCGCGCCGTCAGAAAAATCTCGGAATCACCGGTCGTCCGGGATTCGACCTGTTCCATAAGCAGGCCGAAATGTCTGATGAGCCAAAGCAACATATTGACGGAGTCTGACGGAACTGCAGCAGTGAGGAAAGTCCAGATTTGAAACGACTCAAACGTGAAAGGTCAGTTTTGGGTAACCCTCGCGGCGCAGCCCATCCCCTGGCTCCAGCCCATCAGTTCCACCGACGTCGAATGCTCAGTGGAATATATCGCCCGCATTCATGATCACACGGGCATCCAACAAGACCAACGTTTTCACGTGGCGACACCTGTCGGCAACGAACAAATCGCTCAACAAAGGACCTTCAGGTGTCTGCAACAGCGACTGACGGCATCACCACATCTGATTCATGCGTAGTAACGGGATACGGATCGATGTTCTTCGCCGACGCCCTGTTCAGAGTAACGCTCCTACGGTCACCATCAGACCACTCGACAGATGTGCCGAAAGGCATAGGTGTCATCCTGCCGCGGTGGCTGGCGGGGTGCGTTATTGTTTTTTGGTCGTCAGTCAGTTGGGCGCAGGGAACAGTGCCGCTTGAGGAAGCGCCGGCGGCCCTGACTCCGACGGACGCGGTCAAGCAGTTTAAAGTCGCCGATGGTCTGGCAATCAGTTTATTCGCCGCCGAGCCGCAGGTCAGTCAGCCGCTGTCGATCACGTTCGATGACCGAGGTCGTATGTGGGTCCTGCAGTATCGGCAATTTCCCAATCCCAACGGCCTGAAGCCGGTGCGAGTTGCTAACTGGTTGCGAACGCAATACGACCGACTTCCTGAACCGCCCCCCAGGGGGCCGAAAGGCAACGACACAATTTCCATCTACGAAGACACCGACGGCGACGGTCAGGCCGATACCGTGACGGATTTTCTTTCAGATCTGAATCTGGCGTCCGGAATGGCTCTGGACTACGGAGGCGTTTTGTCATCCAGTCGCCTTATCTTCTATACTACGGTGATCGAGATCAGAACGACATTCCGGACGGTGACCCGGAAGTTCTGCTGACAGGCTTCGGCATGGACGACGCACACGCCTTCGCGAATTCGCTGACCTGGGGCCCCGTCGGCTGGTTCTACGGCGGGCAAGGCAGCACTGCGACGGCAAACATACGGGGCATTGGGTTTCAGCAGGGCGTCTGGAGATATCATCCGCGCACGAAGGACTTTGAACTGTTTGCCGAAGGCGAGGGGCAATACGTGGGGCATCAATTTTGATGACGTTGGCAACCTGTTTGCCGGCGGCAACACGGTCGAACCGGTTGTGCATCACGTTCAGGGCGCGTACTACGTCAAAGTATTCGGCAAGCATGGACCATTGCATAAGCCATACACCTACGGCTACTTTCAACCCGTCAGATATCACGGCTACGCCGGCGACAGTCTCACCAGCGGATCTGTGCTGTATCAGGGCGGTTGTTTTCCTGAGCGATTCAACGGCGTCTGTACCGCTCCGAATACGCGCCACAGTGCCAGTCGCTGGAGCACGCTCGAGCCACTGGGCTCTGCGAGCATTTGAAGTGGACCCCGATTTTCGGACCAGTAGTTAAGGTGGATGTCAGGGGGTACTTGTCTGGCAACAGGTAGAGGATATCGTGGCCTTCAGAGGAGGGTATGGATTTCACGGAAACGCCCCCGTCCCGATCTTATTTTTCTGGACCTCAACATGCCACGTGTCAACGGAAGACAGGTCCTGGATGAAGTTCGCGTTGCCCCGGAGATCATGCTGCCCCCCATCGTAGTGCTTTCAACGTCCACCGAAGACGCAGACGTTCTGGACGCGTATCGACCTGGCAGCAACAGTTACGTCGTCAATCCCGTCGACTTGAATGAATTCTTCTGGGTTATCGAAGCTGTCCAGAACTACTGGTTTAAGGTCTGTGCACTGCCTGTGTCACAGAACTGATGCGTTCCTGACTTGCGGAACGGCCAGTGGCCACGATACTGCACGCTTCTCTGAGGCCGAAAACGGCGACTTGTCCTGACACTCATACTTTTTAGAGCTGCTCTCAATGTCGGAACTCCGGATTGTTCATTTCCCTCATCCCGCATTGCGCTGGAAATCAAAAGACGTCACGCGTATTGACGCTCAGCTGAAAGACTGGGTCGCGCAGATGTTCGAACTGATGTACGCCGCTCGAGGGATCGGCCTGGCGGCAAATCAGGTGGCCCTGCCATATCGCCTGTTCATCATCAACCCATCAGGAGACCCGGCCGAAAAAGAACAGGAACAGGTCTTTATCAATCCTCAGATCATAAAACGTAATGGCAGTGAGGATGCAGAAGAGGGATGCCTGAGCCTGCCGGAGATTTACGGTCCGGTCACTCGGGCAGAACGAATTACGGTGGAAGCATTCAATCTTAACGGTGAAGAATTCGCCTACGAACTCGGAGGTATCCACGCCCGCGTTGTGCAGCATGAGAGTGATCATCTGGACGGTGTCATGTTCACGGACAAAGTTTCTGCAGAGATACTGACGGAACTGCAGCCCCTGCTGGATGACATAACGGGGCAATTCACGCGTCAGCAGCAGGAAGGGCAACTGGCCTCCGACGATGACTTGCGGGCAGAATTACAGCGGCTGCAGACAGAAAGAACCGACGGCTGATGCTCAGTCGTCGGTTCTTCGCCGGCACAATGACACACAACACACTCCCGACCACGGGAATCTGAGGCTCTTTCCCGTCAAACTTCCGCCCCCCGTATACAGACAGCCGTGGGGGTGTTGCTCCCGAGCACACGGTACCGACCTGAGCAACATTGAGGTCTGCGAGATGGCGTTCGCCGGACGCACCAGACATCCATGCAACGCGCCCTGCAGTGTCCCATGCTGACTTGTGAAAGCGAATAACGTTTATTCCACCGCGGCTTCGTGACTTCCGACCGCCCGGAGCGTTCACAACAACAGGTAAATTGCTCTAATCGAACATTCCGTGCAGGAACCAGGCGCCCTGCACGGTGTCACGGTAAATCCAGTAGGTCGCCTGTTCCGATGTCCGGACGCGGTAATAGTCCCGGTGAACGGCCGATTCATGCCACCATTGAGTCTCAATCCGCTCCGGCCCGGTAAAGTCGACAACGCGACAGCGTTGTCCATTCCGGACAAAACCATCAGTCAGTGGATTTGTGTCAGCCCCCCCGATGCATTCCGCTGAGGACAACAGCCGTAACGGCCGCTCAGCGACCTGAATGCCGAGCCGATGCGCATCATCAGGAGTCACCAGATCAGCCAGCTGGTTGTCGGTGTGTGTCGAGGCCCCGGGTTTTGAAGTCATCAGCGGCCTTAGCTCAACGGCGTGTTCCGGCACAGGGTTGTCGACCGGGTGGACGGTCAGCACCGCTTCTTTGCCCAGCCTGCTGCTCAGGCGATTCACCACAGCAGCCAGCTCTTCAGCCGGATCAATATGAAGATTTGCATTAAACAGATCTTTCTGATGAGCAGTTGGCAGAGAAACAACTGCTGACTGCATCGATATCGCCATGACAGCCTGCTGAAGCCGTAACGACTCAAATCGCAGGCTCAGTACGGCATACAGTTCAGATGCAGACTGTAGTGGCCTGATCATGTCAGCCGCCAGTTCGATTTTATTACCGTTTTCCTGTGTCAGCTGACACGTCAGCCGGACTGTACCCAGATGGCGGCGTTTCAACTGGGCAACAATGTCCTGGACCAGGTGTTTCAGCACGTGGCATATTCCACGCCGGTCGGACACAGGAAACTCCGACACCCAACTGGCCTGCACAGGATCTGCTTCCGGAATTGCCTCAATAATTTCGTTTTCAATGCCTCTAAGTTGCCGCAGACGCCGGATGGCGAAATTAGACAGACGAGAAGGAAGATCTTCCTCTGGAAGTTCCAGCAGTTGTCGAATGGTCACGATCCCCAGCTGACGAAGAACATGAGTGTCGGCGATCGGGATTCGGGCGACGTCGATCGACAGCGGCTGCAACCAGGACTCAGCCTGCCCCGGAGGTATGATCGCAATCGGAAGATCCAACTCCGGCAACTCTGGGTGTCGCCTCCGCGTTCGCTGCCCCCGACCACGCTGTCGCACAACATTGTGCTGTAGAAAATGGCCCTCTGTATGGGCGAATGCCCATGCTGTTGCAACGGAATCACTGATAGCAACTCGACAATGAAATTTTCTGCCTGCCAGACAGTTTATGATCTGTTCCGCCAGCGATGATTCACCTCCGAACAGTGAACCACAACCGGTGATGTCCAGGTGCAGGCTGTCGGGCACCGGCATCATGTCCAGTCCGACAACCGGAGCAAATCGGCGTGTGTGCTCCGCAGCCTCCTGCAGTACTCTGCGATCATCGTGCGGCTGCCATTCAACAAACTGAATTTCCGGATCCGGCGATCGGTTCAGGCGGCGCGTGTCCTGGACCGATCCCGTCGACATGCATCTGGCTTCAGCCACGGGCATCCCGGGTCTGACTCCGGCAGACCATGCGTCCCTGGAGACCGCGACCACAGTCGGGCCCCCCTTTGCCGATGAAAACAGCTCGCGAACAAAACGCTGGTCAGACGACACCAGTTCTTTATGACTGCGCGCCGGTGAATCCGGTGCCTGTGAAGACTGCACCGTATGCACGGCCACATGCGACCGCCGATCAGCTGGCAGTTCCCTCTGCGCCTGCTGCACGGTCCAGTTCAGAAACCTCAAGCACATGACCCGTTTCATGGTGGTATTCCAGCCATGCACAACCGTTGTGCTGGACCGCATTCTTTGATCGTATCAGCCGCACAGCAATCCGTGACCTGACCCGGGCAATATCCTCGACAAAGACCAGTGGCTTCGCTGCACCAGCCGATTGTACATGAAATCGAAGGTCTGCCCATGAAGTCTGATGAATCGCCGCAGCGGGACGGATCAAAAATACTGTCACCCCGCTTGCTTCCACTGCCAGCTGAAGACGACGTTGAGCCGTCGATGACATTCGATCAACCCATGCCACGACAACCTGCACGCCGGAACAGCGACCCAACTGTTCCAGCGCCCACAACGCCTCCGTTCGGTGGCGCTGTTGCAACTGTGAATGCCTGCTCCCACTGCCCGCACTGCAACAATCACCACCGGCCCTGGCCTCCTGCGGCCTGACCACCAGTAATCTGGACAACGGAATTCCTGTGTTACAGACAGCGGCAGGGTTGAAGCACCCACAACCGTCCACAACGGCAAAGCCCCCCGAACGTTGCAGAAATCCGAACGCGCACCGGAACGCGATGGACGATGCGCGATGTCCTGGACCGTCGCTGATCCACTCGATCAACGAACCGGACGGCAGCCCGGCATGAGGCAGCAGGGCGTCGAGAGAAGGTAATCCGGTGGAGACCACCGTCCTGCAGGGATTATGCGATTGTGATTGAACCAGCTGACGCCGAAGCAATTGCAGCGCAGCAGATGTAGCAGACATGGAGCCATTCGCCTGGTTGTGTGTGCGGCCGTAATGACATCACACAAAACACAAACTGTTTCCAAAGATCTGCCTCCGTTCCATTCAACACAGCCTCAATTCATCGCCATACGAAACGACGACTCACAGGCGGACATGAACGTATGGAAGACCTTCCGAAGAACAGATGAACAGGACGGCTTCCCTACCACGCTGTATGAACAAAACAGGAGCCGCCTGACAGTCCCTCTGATCGGCGAACTCAAGGGGTTGCTTTTAGAAAAGTTGACACACCAAGTCAACTTCCTGTAAACACCGGATACCCCGTAAACACCTCATGCAATTCCGGTCTCCCCAGGATGTGGTATCACATCCGGCCACCTCAACCTGGATTTCGAGACATCGGCATTTTCCTCACAGTGGCCCTGACCATCCCGCCAGTCCCTCCGGAGTACATCAACCTACATAGTATCCCATATCACACACCCACACCTTTACATTCCGAGAACAACGATGCGTTCTGCACAGCTAAAGGCGGCGCACAAAAAAACGACTGACAGTCAAATAACCGTCAGCCGCAAAACTCTAAGAAGTAAGTCCAAAGAACCTACCTCTTCTTCTTAGCAGCCTTCTTCTTGGCGACCTTCTTCTTGGCAGCCTTCTTCTTAGGAGCGGCCTTCTTCTTAGCGGCCTTCTTCTTGGCGACCTTCTTCTTAGCTACCTTCTTCTTGGCAGCCTTCTTCTTGGCAGCCTTCTTCTTAGGAGCAGCTTTCTTTTTAGCTGTCTTCTTCTTAGCTACTTTTTTCTTGGCCACGAATTCCTCCTTAAACAAGATCAACGGATGGCCATCCTGCCGCAGTCACCGGGCTTCATAAACCAATGGGCAAGATCAACCAGAAGTCAAGAAACAAATCACCACGCCACCAAGGCTATGGCAACGCAGATTCCTTTCATGCCAAGGACCGTTTTGAAGTCTGCTGTTGGGCAATATCCTTCGCCACGACGCTTCAATGCAACACAACAGAATCTGCTGTCAACGTTCGGGCGGAATCGTATTTAATGTTCCAGAATGTGCAAGAGTGTTATGGACGGTCAGAGGTGTTGATTGAGATTTTTTTTGAGATTAAGGCACATCTGATGTTGACGAGAATTCAACATGACAGCGACAGCGACCGCACTGGTTTGCGTTCGCTGTGTGTTGCCGGAACGTCCTGCTCACAACTATTGAGAACACTCATCTCGATAAGTGTCACTGCAATTGCAGAAAGGAACACACGAACGTTTCGTCGCAAAAAACACAGGTGTTTTCAAAAAAACTTCACCACATGTGCGCACACCAGTCAGTCCGCAATGTTGTTTCAGCAGCACTTTCGCGAGCACAACATCGCGCTGATGACCGATCAGAATTTTGCAACTCGTCGCGCTTACAAATGGTCTCTCAGGCAGCCGCAAGGTCACCTAAAACCTGTTGCAGATAGTCCATACTTTTTTTTGCAATTTTCTCTGCGCCAGGGCTGTAATCGAACACTTCAACCGAAACCCAACCCTGATACGCGACATCAAGCAGCGCTTTCAGAATCGGACGATAGTCCGTTTCACCCATTCCAGGTCCGAGCAGATTCGTATCGTTCACATGAAAGTGACCACAAATGTCGCTGTAACGATGGATCAATTCCGGCACAGAATCCGATTCGGCCCCAAGCATCGCCTTGACGTCCTGATGAAGAACAAATGAGGGATGATCCACCATCTGCATAAGTGAAACGGCGTCGGCACAGGTATTGATGAAGTCCGTTTCCTTCCCCGTCAGCGGTTCCATGCACAGTACTACGTCGCGCGCATGGAAAATCGGCATGGCAGCCCGAAAGACCTCCGCGGCATATTCCATTGCCTGTTCGGTTGTGACACCTGACAGCAAGTTTCTTTGTTGCGGTGACCCAAAGACCAGAACTCGCCCCCCGAGAGCTGCACACGTGTCAGCCAGCAGTTTCAGGTAATCGGCGGTTGCCGTACGAACCTCAGCGTCGGGCGAGGTCAGGTACAGGCCATTGGTCTTCGCCAGCAGCCAGTGCAACCCGATAATCTCCAGTCCATGGTCACTGGCCGTGCTCTTCATTTCAGACAGGGTAGCTGCAGAAACGCTGGCCAGGTCATCGGAAATACTGAATGGGGCGACTTCAATGCCCGTGTATCCCACATCGGCAATAATGCGACACTGCTCGGCCCAGCTTGTGTCTTCAAACAGCTCCTGACAAATCGCGAATTTCATTCAATTAAGCCTTTCGAACAATAATAAAAATGCCCCGGCGCTGACGGTACGTCAACGGAGCGTGCAGTTGTCGGCGGTCCTAACCGGTTATAATCGACCTGGCGTGCAACGTGTTCACAATCGTGACCTTGCTGGGATCTCAGCACGGTGACGGAAATAACGAACGTACCTGTTATGTCTCAGAAAACGCTGGGACTGGTCGCATCATTTGCGATAGTCCGTTGAGAAACAACCGCACAACTGGAATCTGCAGTCACTTTGCCTACGCAGACTGCCTCCACATTGCTCAATCATTATCGAACCGTTTGACGATCGGTGTTAAGCGAACTAGATGATACAGGGCTGTGATCGAACCGCACGAGGCGTGCGTCGACAGCGCAATGCTCAGCATACGATGCGCACGAAGCGATAAAGGAAACACACGCGTGGCTACTTCTGCAGAAGATCCCCAATCTCAGAACGGTCTTGATGACCTGTTTGACCGCGTCAACCAGTTACTGGGCACCACGGCCCCTCTCAGCGATGACGATAAGACGGATGACAGCCCGGCTGTTCGACATCGACCTCAGGGCCCCTCGGGACAGCCGTTCACGCCACGACAGCCGCAGACGATCCGCGAAAGTGGAATCTCTGCCTCGCTGATCGAACGCCTGATCATGAAGTACCTGTTTCAGGTTGGACTGGTTACCAGTCGTGGTATTGCTTCGCAGATGAAACTGCCATTCAAGGTGATTGAGCCGATCTTGAAGCAGCTGCGTTCAGACAAGCAAATCGACCTGGCGGGCACCACGAACACGGGCGATTCGGAATACATGGTGACGGAAGCCGGACGTGACCGAGGGAAACGATATCATGAAGAATGCACCTACTTCGGTGCTGCCCCGGTTTCGCTTCAGGACTACGTAAATTCGGTCGCGGCGCAGTCTATCGCGGGGCAGATCGTGACTTCCGACGATTTGAAGAAGGCGTTCGACGGATTGATCATCAACCAGACGATGCTGAATCGGCTGGGGCCAGCCGTTAATTCAGGTCGCGGCATGTTTCTGTTCGGAGAGCCCGGTAACGGCAAGACCAGCATTGCCGAGCGAGTCACCGATGCTTTTGGCAGCAGCATCTGGCTGCCGCGGGCGCTGTACATTGAAGGCGAGTTGATCCGCCTGTTTGATCCCGGTGTTCATGAGGTTGTGGAAGATCAGTCTGCGGCAGGACTTCTGGATTCACAGCAGATTGATCGTCGATGGGTGCGAATTAAACGACCGACCGTGATTGCTGGCGGTGAGCTCACCATGAATGAGCTGGAGGTTACGAAGAACGAGACCTCGAAGATCTGCGAATCTCCTCTGCAATTAAAAAGCAATTGCGGCACTCTGGTCATCGACGACTTCGGTCGTCAGACAATGCCCGTGGACGTTCTGTTGAACCGCTGGATTGTACCGCTCGAAAAACGATACGATTTCATGAACCTGCCGAGCGGCAAGAAGATTCAGGTGCCGTTTGACCAGCTGATCATCTTCAGCACCAACCTTGAACCGAAGGATCTTGTGGACGGGGCTTTCCTGCGACGAATTCCGTATAAGATTGAAGTCCCGGATCCATCGGTCGAGGAGTTTCGTGAGTTGTTCGGCATTATGAGCCGCGTTTTGGATTTCGAAGAACGCCCCGAGTGCGTCGAATATCTGATTGAGTCACATTACCAGGCAATGGAGCGACCGTTCCGGCTCTGTCAGCCTCGCGACCTGTTGCTGCAGGTACAGAACTACTGTAATTTCCATCAGAAGCCGCTTGAAATTTCAAACGAAGCACTCGATTGCGCGGTTGAAAACTACTTCTCAGTGATGATGTAACAGCCCAACGGGCTGAAAAGTTGCATTACACAGCGCACGCGCAAGTGTCTTCAGCGAAGACGACAGCTATTGCCGCGTCGAGCGATCCGGTTCTGCTGCCAGTAAACTGCGTTTCGTACCCCGCCACGGTCGGATGTCAAGCACGAACGGTTCGAGAGCAGCGTCAAACCCATTGATGTGGTGATACTCGGCCATTCGTTTCAGTTTCTTGGCTACAGTCAATTCACCGGGGTGACGAGTCGCCGGAGCCCGCCCCCAGAGTATCTGTGAGCCACCGCTGGCCCCGATTCGATACTGCAAGTCATCCACTTCATCGTCCAATGCAAGTCGGCGTGGCGCATAAATTGTCTTCAGGTCCAGGGCTGTCCACCACGACTGCCCCGCCTCATTAAGGCGTGTCAGTACTGCCGACAACTGCGCAGCCCCCGTAACAGCCGGGTCTCCCCACGACTCACCAAGATTTCCCAGCGGCACACTCGTAACGTCCTTGATGACCGGGTAGCGATCAATGTCCGCTGCGCTGAAGTCAGTATTCGGCAGCAGATGACCATGTCGGTCAATCGGGTAGTAGCCGCCGCCGACCACCTCTACCATGGCCACCGGTTCGCGATACACAACGTCGACGTGGACTCGGGCAGGGTACGACTTGCGCACCTGCTTGAGGCCTTCGACCCACGGATGCGTATAGAATGCCAGAGCAATCTTTTCACTCAGTGAAGGGTCCAGTAACGACATAGACTCATCAAACCCGGCCCGTGCAAAAACCTGTTCCACAAGATCGGGCGGTACCCAGTGCGGGGCAGGGGTGATAATCACATGATCAGGACTAATGTGATACTCTTCTCTGGTTTCCAGCTGAGGCAACTGCTGTTCGAACTGTGGCCAGAACAGCCACGCAAGTGCGAGGGCGGCCGCGAGTACGAGCCGCATCGGTCGGAACATCCAGATCACAAACCGCTGACGGATCGTCGGCGACTTTGTCTTGCGTTTTCTGGATGCCGGTGCGCGAGCCATCGATCAACAGTACTTTCTGTGCCCGAGTCTTCAGGGGTGGCGTTATTTGTGTCGACCAGCACCATTCGTCCGGGCTGCAAATAAGTCAACACTCTAAATGTCGGCAAAATGCCCCCAGCGACCCCTGCAAAGGCTGCCGCCCGCAAACTTTTCCGATTCCTGACACAAACGGTTCAGTTGTCCTGTCTGCGCAGAGTTCAATCAGTCAAACGTGCCGCAATACACGCACGTGTCACAGCATTTCCGGAGTTATGTCGTAGCATGAGACGAATTTTCTGCCGCTGTATCGATTACGAAGACTGGGCAAACCACAAAGACTCGTCTGGCTCGTAACGCATAGCGGCAGTGGACACCGAGATCGGTGCTGGGCAGGAAACTGTGAGCACAATGGGCGCTATGCCATAGACGTCCGGCTGCCTGCACTTCATCTCTTTCAGGTTCTACCAGCAGGCGGTTCCCTGACAGCCGTCATCATTGCAATCTGAACGTCGTCACGTTTTGATTAATACAGTTTACTTCTCGTCATCAACGATACTCACTCGTGGAAGTAACGAAACTGCAATCGACCGGCGTTGTTCGCAGCCAGAACATAAGCGTGAAACGCTGTCGTCGTGTGACCGAGCGACCCAAAGCGTGACTGAGAAGGAGAATCGACCGACATGTCCGGGACCCTGTTCACCAACGTTCGCATTCTGGACTGCATGGGAGACGACCCGTTTGCTGGAGACGTTCTGGTCGATGGCGATCGAATTCGCTCGATATCAAGACATCCGCAGACACTGTCCGGCAAAGGCGGCCCGGACAGCGACAGGCCTCAGGTCATCGACGGTGGCGGAACCCACGTGCTGATGCCCGGTCTGATCGAATCCCATGCGCACCTGACCATCGACGATGTGGACGACCTTGCCAAACTGGGCGCGATTCCGCCGGAAGAGAATACGCTCATCGCCGTCCACAACGCTCGACTGTATCTCGATCACGGAATCACCAGCTGCATCAGTGCGGCGTCCGCCAAGCCACGTCTTGATGTTGTCATCCGCAATGAAATCAATGCCGGACGCATTCCAGGGCCGCGCCTGCTGGCGGCCAGCCCGTGGCTGACAGTCACCGGAGGCCTGGGAGACATGCGGACGCTGCACATGCCGCATACTGAGTCCATGGCCATTGTTGCAGACGGCCCGGAAGCCTATCGCCGACTGACTCGCGAACTTATCCGTGAAGGCGTCGACATTATTAAGCTGGTTGTATCCGGAGACAGTTTTGTCCCGCACGCCGGTTCCGAATCGACGGTAATGAGTGAGTCTGAAGTGGCCGCGGCCGCAGAAGTCGTCCACGCCCATGGCAAACGGATGAGTGCTCATGCCCGCAGCGCAGAATCGGTCAAGCTGTGTGTCCGACATGGAGTGAAGGTGATCTATCACGCCAATTTTGCCGACGACGAAGCCATGAATCTGCTGGAACAGCACAGGGATGACGTCTTCATCAGCCCCAACATCGGTTTCACGGCTGTCGCAGCGTTTGAAGGGTCCCAATGGTTTACCGAGGACCAGGTGTTGGAATTCGGATTCCGTGAAGAACTGGCCGGCGCTGTGAAGGTTGTGAAGGAACTGAAGAAACGCGGAGTCCCAATCCTGGGTGGTGGCGACTATGGATTTTTCGTGACCCCACACGGACAAAATGCCCGAGACATTGACCACTTTGTGCGCCACGTGGGATATACGCCGCTGGAAGCCATCCAGACGATGACCAGATTCGGCGGCGATGCGATGGACCTTCCGGGAGAACTCGGTGTGATTCGGGAAGGCGCTCTGGCCGATCTGCTGCTTGTGAATGGAGATCCGCTGACCAATCCGCTGGTCCTGATGGACCGCGAAAAACTGACCGTCATCATGAAGGACGGTAAACTCCACAAATCGCCTTCGGCGAGCGACGCGAGGTGACGCTCGAAATTGCGCACAGAATCCAAGTGATGAGCACAATAAGCACGACCAGAGACTCAGGTCGTCGAGCGCCAGATGTTAAGCAGCGTTGACTGACGCCTAGTGAGAGACTTCGTCGGCACACGACTCCAGCCGATCCATCCAGCGCTGGACCTGAATCGCGTCGGCGAAGGTGGCCCCGACCGGTACATCGTGCACCCCGCGAACGACTCGGCAGAAACTGCGAAGTTCTTCGGCCATCATGCCCGTCGCTCCGGACGGAGTGACCCGGATTTCAAGTGCCATGGGCCATTCGGCTCGATCGCTCCAGACTTGTACTGGACGGGGATTGGGCACCATCTGAGCCGACCAGGCCTCACCAAAAACTTCGGTGCGATCAATTCCTCGAGGTGGCATGCCGGGCGGAGTCAGATAGGACGCGGCAAATGAAGCCACCGGTCCGTGTTCCCATTGCAGCTGCGCCAACACAAGATCCACTGCGCCGCCTGACGTGCGATGATACTGAGCACTGAAGTGAGTCGGTTCTGCGCGTTCGGTAAGCACCTGTGCAGAGTACAGATCGTGAACCATGGCCGCATGCAGAGGGTTTTCGCCGGGAAATTCAGCGACGATACTGGCCGGGCGATGGCGAACACAGTTGATGTACGATATTGGTCCGCGCGCGGCGACTTCGTCACGCAGTTGTTGAAATTCGCTGTTGAACAACACGATGTGTCCCATCATCAGATTGCTTGAATCGAACCGGACCAGCGCCCGCAGGCTGTCTGCTTCCGGCAAGCTGTCGGCCACCGGCTTTTCCAGCAGAACGGTTTTGCCGGCTTCGAGCAATGTTCTTGCGACGGTCACATGAGCCGCAGTCGTGCAGGCAACGACCCACGCCTCCGCGTCCGATTCCGAAATGGCCTGCTGCAGATCTGTCCAGCCGGGCACACCAGGAAGCTCACTGGACAAGGCGTCCAAGCTGGCCTGACGTCGAGCCACCAGCCCAACCAATTTCGCTTCGACCAGTCCGTCTAGAGTCAGTGAATGAAGTCGCCCAAAACGTCCCAGTCCGACGACACCGATTCTGACCGGTTCGAAACTCTGCGCATTCATCGGTATTTCCTCATCTCCTGCGGTGTTTCGGACACTGACCACAGCGCATTACACTGATTCATGGCTGCGAAAAACGATTTCCGGCCTTAAAGGGAGGCTTCCCACAATCCCGCACGACTACGTGTCTTGAAAGTTCCACTACCGTTTCGACTGTATTTCCAGACCGCCGATCGTTACGACTGGCAGTGGTCCGTTCAGATAGCGTCGGTCGAACAGATGCAGCACACCGCCGTGCGGCTGATCAGACGGACTTTCGGTACCCTGCACCAGATCCAACTGGCCGTCTTCGTTCCAGTCGGCTACGTCAAAGGACCCGGCATGATCAAAAACCTGCAGATCCTTGCCACTGCTCTGGAACTTTCCATGAGCCTTAAACTGTGGTGCCGTCGGGCTGCCTGTGTTCTCATAATAGTACACCGCCCACAGGGTACCGTTGATCAGGTCCAGATCTCCGTCGGCGTCCCAGTCAGCCAGTAACGCGTGATTGTCACCGTTGTTGTTCTGACCACCGAACCAGCCTGTCACCGGATCGCCATTTTCAAGTTTCAATACCGCCCCGCGTACAAAGTCCAGCCGATGCGGGTCAAGCTGTTTGTTTGCCTCTGCGCAGAGATAGAAGGCATTATCACGATCTGAATGAATCACCAGATCCATCGTTCCGTCCGCATCAAGGTCTCCGATGGAGATTTTGGAACGCCACGCCAGTTCATCGATACGCCCATTCACAGTTACGGTGCGTCCGTCGGTAAAGACGGGGGCTTCACGGGATCCTGTGTTTTCGAAATATTTTGTCTCCCAGCGCTGGCCAGTCACGAACAGATCGAGATCTCCGTCGCCGTCCCAGTCACCCATCGTCGGACATAACCAACCATACATTGCTTCGGTCGGCCCCTGCGGGCCATACGTCGACGGTTCTGCGGACTGCGGGTCGAGCCAATTCGGCATCGAGATCGGAATGCCGCCGGCATTCAACATTACAGGCGAGTCGAAGACCGGATGTAACGTTGTGCCGCGATTCGTGAACAGTCGCAAGCCTGTGTGATATCCCCCCACCAGATCCAGGTCTCCGTCGTTCTCCCAGTCCACGCAGATCGTGAAGCTGGTCATAATCTCTGGTTCGATCTGTCTGGCGATGCCCCGTGAAATCAGTTTGGGATACGCCGAGATTTTTGTAAGGCGTGTACCGTGCTCGGTGCGTCCCCTCACAGTTTTCCCTACTGCGACCTCACGTTGTCGGATCAGGCCGAGAGGATCCGGCACAGACTGACGGACGCGTGAACTCGGATTTACGTTTTCGAAGAATTCACCGTTTGAAATCATGTCCAGGTGACCATCATTGTTCCAGTCGACCAGAAACGGCGAGTCGACCATCTTCACCCCAATCGGAATCGGAGCTTCAAACAAGGGCTCGGCGCGACTGCCGCGGTTTTCACAAAGAGTCAAACGTCCACCCTCCAGTGGCCTGTCCGTTTCATTATGAAACAGCAGGTCGAAGTCGCCATCACCGTCCCAGTCGGCATATTCGACTGAACCATTGGCATGTCCTCGTCCATGAATGACAAGTCCATTCAGATCCTTCAATGTCGTAGGCCGAGCGTACCTGGCTGCACCTTCGGTAGTCGTGCCCAGGTTCTCCAGCAGATCAAAGACCATTACCGCCGTTCCGTACGGCGCAACGCCTTTGCTGGTATCCACGGTGCGAATTCGGCTGACCTTTCGATAACCGACGACAAGATCAGCATCGCCATCACCTTCCCAGTCCAGTCGGCGAACTCCGCGAGGCGCCCAGGCGTTTCTTTTCCGCAGAATACCAGGACGACTCGCCCTGAATTCAGATTGCTCAGTCAGCTGGACAACATTCCGCGCTGACTTCAGGATCCACAAACCGCTTGCGTCTCGGTTGCCTGTGTTCTCCCACCAGGTCAAGTGCATCGCCGGACCGAATCCGTAGAAGTCCGGATCACCATCACTGTCCCAGTCGTCAACGAACCAGTTCTGCGGCAGCAAATCTGACTGCAGAAAGGCACCCGTGTCATCCATCAACCGACGCCGAGGTGCAAACAATGGCGACTGGGGTGTGCCGATGTTCTTCAGAAAGTAGACAGCGTTTCCGAGACGTTTACCGTGATCCTGACCATGCTCGAAAATACGATAGCCCCACCCCATTAAGTCGCGCAGCCCGTCACCATCCCAGTCGACGTGGACAAACTGTGAATGCAGCGGGGTGATATTCGCCGGACCGGGTTCGCCGCTATTGAAACGAAACGTGTCGCCAATTCCGACTGGTCCCGTCTGCCGGGCGGCCCGGGGTCGCTTGCCGTCCCCGTTAAACTTTATGGCGCCGACACGGAAACAAACATGGTACTTAAGGCACGTCGGCGATGTGCTGCGCCAGGCGATCGTTGCGACTCCTGTGGTTTCCAAATCGCCGGAAACACTGCACGGGATGACGGCACCTGCTGCCGTAACGCTCACCGAATCGCGGCGTATGACTGCAGTATCGTCCTCCAGCAGTTTTCGAAAATCGATCGCGACCACAATCGGCGAATTCCCGGGAGGACCTTCGCTGACAGATACTGCCACACGGTACTCGGAAGGCACAGTCCCGCTGGGAGTGTCAGCCAGGGCCGACGCGACGCTGGCAGCCGCAACCATTGACAGAAGGCAAAAGCGAAGGAGGTGGTTCATGCTGGTGGAGCAGTCTCGGGTTTTGCGGAGTTGACCGAATCAGAATCGTTGACCTGCCGCACAACCTGAGTCATCGCGCTAGTCAGAACCGTGGTGACCGTGCCAACCCACAGGAATGTATATCCTTTCGCCCGAAGTGCCGCGGCATCACATCCAACCCAGACTTTCTTCTTCACCGCATCAGCAGCTGTCTTGACTCGATCCAAAGCCGCGACGAACCTTTCATGTTCCGGATCCCAGCAACAGCCGAGATCTGCGGAAAGGTCGTATGGGCCAAGTCCCAGGGCGGTGACGAGAGGATGTGCTGCGATCGCATCAACATTTTCCACGCCCGCCTGCGCTTCAATCTGCGGGATCACGATGAAGTGGTCTTCGAATTCTGACTTCCATGTTTCGTATTGAAAATCGCCAAGCCAGTAATTGCCCAGGCCCCCGGGCCGTCGACGTCCCCGCGGCGGCATCAGGATCGCATCTCGTACCTGATCCAGCTGTTCAGCAGAATCGACGTTGGGGATCAGAATCCCGCATGGCCCCAGATCGATCGTTCGTCGCACGACACTGGATTCGCACGAAATTGTTCTAACCAGAACAGGAAAGTTAGCAAGTCGTCCGATCTGGCAAATGTGCGAGACCAGTTCGTCCGAAAAATCGCCGTGCTCACAGTCGATCACCAGGTAATCAAGCCCGCCCTGCTGGCAAACTTCCACCAGAAACGGCCATGCATGATCCGTCGCCATGAGCCCGATAACGGTGTCCCCGGATTTCAGTTGAGTTTTCAGTTGTTTTGCCGTGGATAGCATTGTGAATGACTTATCTCAGCACCGCTTGCGGATGGAATGATCCGGATAGCATCTCCGGACCAGCCTGTGGACAGAAATCGCTGTTATTCCATGGCGGAACGCCCCTAACAGAGCCCCTGGCAGATTCGAATCCTGTCACAGTATCAGCCAAGGGCCCAGGAACATGCTTCTTCGGGAAACATTTGTCCGTACGTTCCTGCATCCGACCGAAAAAAACAAGGCTCTGTCTCACATACAGGCCTATTGTTTCATCGCTGGCCGAATTGACGGACAGCGAATAAAATGCGATAGATATGGTTCATGGCTCCAGGTTTACATCACCGTTGGGCTTGTGAAATCAGTCGCAGTATCACTGCCCTGCACATGCGGGTCGTCAAAAACCCCGCACTGAATTGATTCGTAATTTTTCTGCAGATCTCTGAATTGGATGCGTTGGGGGTTTCCAACAGCTTTGTTCGCGTTGTGGCTCGTTCCATTGATCGGGTTTCTGCTTGTTCGTGCGCACCTGAAGCGTCGGGATGCCGCGCGGAATTTTGTTGAGCAACCCATGGTGGAACGGCTACTGCCTGCATTTGATGCGTCCCGAGTGTGGCTGAAAGCCGTACTTGTGATGGCCGCCCTCACTTTGCTGATCGTCGCGACAGCCCGGCCGAGATTCGGATTTGACCTGAAGAAAATCTCCAGTCGAGGCGTGGACCTGTTTGTGTTACTGGATGTGTCTCGTTCCATGCTGGCAGAAGATGTGAAACCCAATCGCCTTGAACGAGCCAAATCGGATGTTCTGGACTTGCTGCAACGACTGGAGGGAGATCGTGTGGGCCTGATCGTGTTTGCCGGCGCGCCGGTCGTCCAGGTTCCACTGACAACGGATCAGGGATTCTTCAAGATTGCCCTGGAAGACGTAGACACAGACAGCGCTCCGCGCGGCGGCACATTAATTGGTGACGCAATTCGCAAAGCACTGGCATCGATGGAAGCCCGATCGGATCGAGATCAGGCGATTGTGGTGATAACAGACGGCGGCGATCAGGATTCATTTCCTGCGGAAGCCGCCAGACAGGCCGCGGAACGGAATGTCCGGATCATCACCGTCGGTCTGGGCGATACGTCCGAAGGTGCTCGCATTCCACAACGAGCGGAAAATGGAGGTCTGACCTTCGTGCAGCATGAGGGCCAGGAGGTCTGGTCGAAAATGGATGAATCGCTGCTTGAAACAATCGCCACAACAACTCTGGGGGCCTACGTGCCCGCCAGGACGTTGAGCTACGATCTGGGACAGATTTATGACGAGCAACTGGCAAAGCTGACTCAGGGAGAGATTAATACAGAACAGCGCAAACGATATCGTGAGCAATTTCAGCTGTTCGCAATTCCAGCGTTCCTGCTGCTGCTGCTCGACTTGTCCATCCCGGCGTATCGTCGGCGTCCGATGAGCAAACGGGAGATAACCGCGTGAGTCGTTTACCGTACACCACTATCGTGGCATTGATGTTGCTGCCGGCATTGTCCGGTGCCGACACGCCGGATGCGGCTGTCACAAAAGTTCGCGATGGCATTCAGAAATTTCGCAGCAGCGAATTCTCAGAAGCTGAAAAGTCGTTCGCTGAAGCCGGTGAAATCGCCCCCGAAAATATGACAATTCTGTTCGACGAGGCGTGCGCCGCATGGGCAGCCGGTGATAATGATCAGGCTCGGGAGTTGTTTCGGAAGGCGGCTCTGGCAAAGAATTCGAGCGTCAGTGTTCAGGTTCACTACAACCTGGGCTGCCTGGAAGCCGATGCGGCTCGCGAAAAACTGGGCAATGATCCGGCAGGTGCCAAAGGTGAAGTTCGGGAACAATCAATCCAGCTAATGCTGGCTTCTGTTCGCCACTATCGCGACACACTCGCGCTTAATGAACACCACTCGAATGCTCGACACAATCTGGAACTTATCCGACTGTATATCAAACACATTCAATCACAGTGGGCGGAACGCGACAAACAAAAGGATCGCGAAGAAAAAAACCTGCTGCAGTTCCTGAAGATGATCGAGGATCGGGAAACTCAGCTGCGCACGACGACAAAGGCTCTGGCGGACGAACCGGGTTCCGTACGGAAACGACAGGCCGTCAAAGAAACGGCAGACGCTCAGAGAACTCTTCACGAAGAGATCGAACCGCTCAAGCAAAAGATCGACGCCGAACTGCAGCCAGCGACAGGCCCACAGTCGCCGGGTCCGGCCCAGCCAGGAGGCCTGGTCCAGCCGGGAGTTGCTGTTCCGTCGCCTCCACCGGACGAACAGATGGAGCAGGCTCGCCAGCTACTGCATCAGCTTACCGATGAAGCAGGCCGCAACATGTTGATGGCTGCGGAAGCACTGGACACAGATGATTCTGCTGCTGCCGTCGACAGTCAGACTGAGTCTCTGATGCTGCTGCACCAGCTGTACATGGCACTGGCTCCGTACACAGACATACTTCAGCGCGCTGTCGAGCAGCAGCAGAGCTTGCTGGGAGACAACGCTGAAGCAGACAATTCGCAGACAACTGAAAACGACTCGGAAGCGCAGTCGGCAGAAAGGTCAGAAGGCAACTCTGACGGGAACATCGCCGAAAGCAGCGACAAAACAACTGAGGATGACGACGTCGGCACCACGTCGGGGGCGGGGGACGCAGCGACGGACTTCGAACAGCTACGGGAAAGTCAGTCGCGCATTACGGATTGGAGTCGAATGTTGTCGCTCAAGGCCGAGGCGGAATTGCCGCAGGTTCAGCAGCAACTGGAAGCCCTGAGACAGTCTGCGACGGAAGTTCCGGCCGGAACGCCCCAGCCTGACAAATCACAGGCTGAAGAGGAAGAAGAACTCACTGAAGAAGAATCCGCAGCAAAAGCTCAGCGGCAACAGTTACAACAGCAATTAAAGCGGGCCGAAGGCCTGGCAAAGTCGATGGATCTGGCCGTTCAGTTGGCGCCTGAGGCTGAACAACATTCGCAGGCGGCTGTGGACCTGTTGTCGAAGCAACAGGAAGCCGTGTCAAAACAACAGGAAACTCACCGAATTCTCAAGCAAATTGCTGAGCCATTGGTCGATCAGGAACAGCAGGACCAGAACGATCAGAATCAGGAAAACAAAGATCAGGAACAGCAGCAGGACGAAAACGGTGAGCAGAACGAACAGAATCAGGAATCACAGAAAGACGAACAGCAGGAAAACGAACAGCCACAGCCGGATGAACAACAGCAGGATGCTGAGTCAAGACAGGACAAGGCAGAATCTGTTCTTCGTCAGGCGCGCGAGCGTGAACGGCAGCACAAGGAACTTCAAAAGCAGCTCCGCGCCATTCTCGGACAGCGGATCAAGGTTGAGCGAGACTGGTAAGTTTCACCATTTTGTGTCGATGGATGCAAGTCGTTCACAGCCGAATAGTGTTTCGCTGCGGCAGGATGCCTGATTCAAAACAAAACAGCATGCACAATTCAGTTCGAATATCAGTCACCAGCCTGCTCGTGCTGCTGCAGACAGCAGCAGTAAGTTCGACGTGCGCTGCGCAGGATCCGGAAATTGTTGTCGAAGTGGATCGTCAGTTGCTGTACGAAGGGGAATCCATCACTTATCGAGTTACGCTGAACCACGTAGAGAATCCATCGCCGCCGAAGTTGAGTGGGTTCGACAGGTTTCGAGTGGAATCGCTGGGCGAACAGTCGCTGAATTCGCAGCAGATCACCATCATTAATGGCCGTCGCAGTGAAGTCATTCGTCGCGGGCAGCAGTATAACTATCGTTTGACGCCGAAAGAGGCGGGCCAGTTTAGTATTCCGGCGCCGTCAGCTGAGGTTAACGGTCAGACGCTGCACGGTCGGGAGATCGCCATTCGCGTCACCGCCCCTGCTGAACAGGATGTTGTACTGCTGGAAATGAAGTCCAGTAAATCAACAGTCTACCCGATGCAACCGTTCACAGTTTCACTGACCGTGGCTGTGCGACAGCTGCCGGGTGAATTGAGCAATCGCAGTCCATTAAGCGTTCAGGGCAGCGATCCGGTGAGCTTATCTGTCCCGTGGCTGGACGACGACCAGGTGCCGTCAGATCTGGCCCCGAAAATCGCCTGGGACGACGTATTGAATCCGCTGATCAGTCGCTCAAGCCGCGGTTCAGACGGCATGCGCATCAACAACATCGGCAGTCAGTCCGCGTTTTCGATCTTCCGCCGGGGCGCTATGGTCTTTCTTCCACCTTCCGTTCGCACGACTCGAACCAATAAGAATGGTGACTCGATTCCGTACGTCGAATATACCTTCGAACGCGAATTTGTGCCTCAGGCGTCCGGCACGTTCAGCTTCGGTCCGGCGACGATGAAAGGTATGTTCGGCACAGAACTATCCAACGACAAACTGGACGGGGAGCAGGTTTTCGCCGTAGCGAAGTCCATCATCGTCGTGGCACGAGATGCTCCGCTTAAGAACAGGCCGAGTACGTTTAGTGGCGGCATCGGTGTCTTCAATGCGAGCGCCAGTCTCACTCCGTCGTCGGCCAGCGTGGGCGATCCCATGACACTGTCGCTCCGGATCCAGGGTGAAGGCACGCTGGCCAAAGTTCGTCCGCCGGACATTTCCAGGATTCCGGAAGTGTCACAGTTCTTCAGGACATACGATGCAACGGAGGCCACTTCGGGAAATGCCCGTGAATTCACCTACAGCCTGCGTCCGCTGACGACTGACGTGCAGGAATTCCCAGCCATTCCGGTGTCGTACTTTGATGTCGAAGACGAAGATTACGTCACGATCAGTACAGTACCGATTCCCGTTGAAATCAAGGCCGCCCGGCTGCTGGCCGCCTCTGACATTGTGTCCCAACAGGCAACGAGCCCTGACACACGGCTGGAGGTCAGTGACGCCGGTATTTTTGCCAACCACACAAGCCTGCAGGACCTGCGTGCGAACAGTGTGTCATTCAGCCAGTGGCTGTTCATCTGGTCCGGCATGCTGATGTGCTACGGCGTGGTGAGTTTTGGCATCGTCCGCTATCAACAGATCCACAGCAACCCGGTGGAAAAACGTCGCAGGTCCGCAAAGTCGCGCGCGACAGAGGCGTTGAAACTGGCGGAGCAGTATCAGGGGACAGCAATAAGAGAATGTATTGATGCCATGAATGACGCAGTCACCGGACTGATTGCTGACTTCACCCGGGTCCCTGAAGCGGGAATGACTTCACAGGAGGCCGCAACGCGGTTGCAGGGGATCGGCACGGACACCGGTCTGCAGGAGCGTACAATTGACTTTCTGAATACCTGCGATGCCGCTCGTTATGGTGCGACGGAAGAAAGCACGTCAAAACTGCTAAAAGAATGCAGACTCCTGATCAGCGACCTGAGCCGGGAACTGGAGAAGCGATGCTGATTCAGCCACAGTCCTGTTGCGTGCGTGAGACGCCATCGCCGGATTCTGCCCCTAATGTCGGAAGTCGGATCTTCGGCAAAACAAGCTCGTCCGGCGCGTGCAGCCACGGTACGATCATTCTGCTTGTCGTCACTGCATTATGCTGCGGCTGTGGATCGCCTCCCGATCTTGAGACCTCGCGACTTTTTCAATCGGCCGAGCAGATCTTTGCTGCAGCAGAGTCTCCTGAAGAGTTTGCCGAAGCTGCCGCGGTCTATCAGGAGATTCTGGACAACGGTTTTCACAGTGGCAGTGTCTTTTACAACCAGGGCAATGCATGGATGCAGGCAGGCGAAACAGGCCGCGCGATCGCAGCATACCGACAGGCAAAACGCCACCTGCCGCGAGATCCGTATCTTGATGCCAATCTGCGGACTGCTCTTGCCGGATCACATTTGCAGCCGGAACGATCAGTTCTTGATTATGTGTTTTTCTGGCAGACATCCGTCAGCTATACGGAAAAGCTGGTCACCACCACTGTTCTGCTGGCGTTAGTACTGCTGCTGGCAGTGACATATCAACTGAGCAGGCACCGGGTGCCCCTCAGACGCATGACGTACGCTGCACTGATACTGTTGATCGTGTCCACCGCCGCCGCCGGCCGAGACTGGCAACTCTACGAACGAACGATTCGGGGTGTGATTACTGCAGAAACGACGGCCAGAAAAGGCGGCTCAGAAACCTATGAACCGGCCTTCACACAGTCACTTCCGGACGGAACGGAGTTCGAATTAATCAGCCGTCGGAATGACTGGATTCACGCCAGATTCGGGCAAACCGGCACCGGCTGGATTTCCTCGCTGGACTGCGTCACGTATTAGAAGCAGATGAATTATGGCCGTACGCGATTCTGGCTCGTGGCAGTAATGAATCTGCTGTTGAAAAGGGTTCGTCGTGGCCATAAATCAGCGTGAAAAGCGGCATACTGGTCTTCAGTGGCATTCGCCACTTGTAATCTTGCGGAAGCCTTTCCGCTCAGTGGATCCGTCGACAAGTCCGTCAAATTCTGCTGATCGGCTTTTACGCCGAGCGTGAATGGCCTACTGTTCGCAGGCTTTATGTTCGTGATGTCCAGGTTCCGGAAACGCCCCACTGTCAGGTCACATGTCAGAGAAGAAAAAACGCGTATTGTTCCTGTGCACAGGAAATTCCTGTCGCAGCCAGATGGCCGAAGGCTTTCTGCGGGAACTGTTCGGTGAACGGTTCGAGGCACTGTCTGCCGGCGCTGATCCGGCAGGATATGTGCATCCCAAAGCAGTCGAGGTAATGGGAGACGCGGGAATCGACATTTCGGGGCAGACGAGTAAGCACATCAACGAGTTCCTGCCTCCCCGCGGCCAATTGCCCGACGTTATCATCAGCGTTTGTTCAAACGCGGACGAGAACTGTCCAGTCTTCCCTGCTGACGTTGAACGATGGCGGTGGTTGTTTGACGATCCTCATCATGCGGTTGGAGACGAAGCGCAAAAGATGTCTGAATTCCGACGGGTGCGTGACGAGATTCGCAGCCGCCTGACCCGGGAATTCGCAGGCAGCTAGCGACATCCGAGACCGTGCCACCATCAGAGCGACAACACCATGAGTTTTTCATCGCTTCCCCTTAGTTACTGCACTAATGTTCATCCGGGTAACACCGTCGACGAAATCATCAGCGGGCTGTCCGCCCACACGTCCGAAGTGCGCAAACAACTGGATGTGCCTATGGCGGCGGGGTTGTGGCTGTGCCGCTCGGTCGTATCTGAGCTGCTGCAGGACAGTGCAGCTCTGGAACGTTTGGCTCAGACTCTCTGGCAGCATGACTTATGCTGTTACACACTGAATGCATTTCCGTACGGTGACTTTCATTCGGAACGTGTGAAGGAACAGGTCTACCTGCCGGACTGGGCCTCAAAGGATCGGCTGAATTACACCAAAGACTGTGCTCGCGTTCTGGCAGAGTTATTGCCCGAAGGAAGTGAAGGCAGCATCTCAACCGTGCCGCTGGGCGGACGGATGAATCCCACAACCCCTGATTTTCAGGCCATCTGTTTTCACAATTTGATTCAGCTGGCCAAGTGGCTGAAAGAGCTGCATGAAAGTACGGGGCGTCTGATTCGACTTGCCATCGAACCTGAGCCACTGTGTGAAATGTCGTCGATTCCCGAAGACGCGGTGCCTCTGTTTCGAAGTCTGTTTGAAATGGCAGAAGCTCTGGGAGAGCTTCCATGTGTACGTGAACATATCGGGCTGTGTTTTGACGTGTGTCACCAGGCCGTCGTGTTTGAAAACGTGACGACCTCGATCAATCAAATCGTTTCCAACGACATTCGGATCAACAAGGTTCACATTACGAATGCCGTTGAGCTGCAGAACCCATCCGAAAACGCAGCAGGACGCGAGGCTTTAATCAATTACGTTGAGCCCCGCTATCTGCACCAGACGTTTGCAAAAATGAACGACGGAAGTGTCACCAGCCGACTGGACCTGGCGGCGGACGATATTCGCCGAGAACCGACGGACAGTTTTCTGCAGGCCGATGTGTGGCGAATTCACTTTCACGTCCCGGTCTTCGCTGACGAACTGGGACCACTAAAAACAACGCGACCCGACTTAAAAGCGGCTTTGCAGGCCATTCTGGAAATTGATTACGCGCCACACCTGGAAGTGGAAACGTATACATGGCCCGTCATGCCGGAAGGTGATGAAGACACCTGTTCGCTCTCGTCGCACATTGCGCGTGAGCTGGAGTCAGCCTACGATCTGCTGCGGGAGTTGAGCTGAACACTGTCAGCTACTGAGCCGAGAAGTAGCCCATTTCTGTTCCGTTCACCGGATTCAGCCGAGTCACCTTC
>JACLAC010014802.1_pt1 | contig 29819 bp, 26 predicted proteins | sample 8027881 | NCBI WGS metagenome assembly JACLAC01 (sample SAMN15725517, study PRJNA655200) | protist metagenome | isolation source: fluorescence activated cell sorting (FACS) single amplified genomes of... | place: Spain: Blaines Bay Microbial Observatory, Mediterranean Sea | collected 2016-01-19 | reverse complement strand
GCTAGCTCTTTAGACTGAAAATATGTGCAGTTTTTGGGATCATTGCTGTCAACCAACAAAACTATAAATTGTCTGAGAGTCGAATTAAATTTATGACTGCCTTTGATCTAAATTTTCCATCATCATTCCGATTGTTTCAATTGCTGCAAGCCCTTCGACGGATTCCCTGATGCAGCCGTTGTCTCTGAGCCATGGTAATTTGTGTTCAATATAGTTTTCTAATTTTGGCTCGAATTGTAGTGGATCATCAAAGGCTCCAAGAATGACCCCAAGTCCCTCATAGGAGTCCGCTTTACCGTAGATTTTGGTTCCACAATCTGAACAAAAAAAGGTTCTAGCCAGTGATCCACTTTTAGCAGGGGCAGCGTACTCTGAAATTTCTCCACTAAATTGAACCTCGTCGTCACTTCCAAATGTCACAAATACCGCCACAGTACCGAACAATCTTCGACATCTCTTACAATTGCATTGAAATACTACTAAAGGATCAAACTCAGTTGAAAAGCTGATCTTCCCGCAATGACACCCTCCTGTATGCTTGACCATGTATTTCTCCTACAAAAACTATTAAGGGGTTATCTGATGCCGTTGCCAATTTGGAATGTAGACGAGTTTCCTAATGAAATCTTCCAACAGTATTTCTTGCGAAATTCTGCAAAGCCAGAGCAAGCACACTGACATCTTGAAAGAGGTTAGAGAGTCCCCAGCCTGACTAATGAAAAAAATTTCTCCCCCAGTCCTCCTCCCCAAGTAGCAGCCCTTGGATTATAGTCTAATCATCATGTTTCAATTACTTAACAACTATGGAGGATTTATGGACAGCTATAACAATATCGATCTGAAAGAACTTTTAGCAAGTGCCACTTTGGAAGATGGAGAGCTTGCAGAAAAGCTTGATAAAGAAGGAGCAGATAAACTTACTTTTCAAAAGATTGAATGGAAAGCAGATGAGGAAGCAGGTGGATTTGAAAGGGAATTAGTCGGAATTTATGTGTAGAAGAGCCCTTTGTCACCAGCACTGCGCAACACCAATAGCCAGATCATCCCCTCAACCTAGGGAGAGAAAATGAAATCAAAAGAAGTAGCTAAACGTTGCAAAATGTGTTGGTGCGTTCTATCAGAATCTCTTAACAGCTCTAGGTGCGCTTCATGTGATAAACTCAAATTCTTCAATACACCACCGGAGGCACCAACAATTCAAAAAAGGATGGTGTGGTCTCCCCAAGCCTAATCACATGTAGTCTTCCCAGATCCAGTCCTGTCCTTCGCTGGGGTCATAATCCAATTCTTCTAAAGTAGTATGTTGACTGATGATTTTTCCATTATTGTAACTGAGTAACGTAGTAACTGAGTTAAAAATATCTGCGTCTCTATATTTATTGAAATACTGTAATTGCAGTGAATCGCCATCTTCTAAAACAGTTTTCGGAGGTGTGATTATCAGTGACTCAGCAAGAGCCATATATACCGACTTGTCTTCATCAAGATTGACTTTGACCTCTGTAAAAACATCACTTGAAGAATAATCAGCATGGTATATTTCATCAACAAATGAAAAATCCTTTTCTTTCGCTCCAACACGCCATGCCTTGTCAAATGCTTCTGCCCTAGTCACTCGCTCTCCTTATGCTTTCGTTCTTGATTTTCAATAAGGGTATAGCCCACTAACTGCTTACAATACTTTCCAAAATCTACCTCCCCCACCGTCCAACGTGTTTCTCTAATTGGCTGATACAATTAGAGGTGCAAACACGTTGCATCCATCAACCAATCCTTAAAAAGCGCTGTGCAGTTACTGAAAAACGATAATACTAGCTGAAATATTATACTTTGAACAATTTATATTAGCGTGATCTTTGTCTCACTGGAAGTTCTAGAAATATTGCTGGAGGTACTACCTACTTCACAATAAAAAGTTGCTCGAATTTGATTCCAGATGGAGTCTAGCCGCATTTTGGATATCATTCCATTCAGAGCATGACTGTTGAATTTAGATTCACTTTTCTTTCACTTTTTGGGTTTTGCGATTTCGTTGTTTCTCAGAACCTATGTTCAACATCTAAATAGAAAAGAACTGGCCAATGGATAAGTAGATACTGAGATTCCCACTTCCTGAAAAACAGTTTGATGTTTAACTGTATCGCCAGGAGCTACTGTGGTTTGACTGGCAGTTGAGGAATGAAAAGAGGGGCTACTGGCAGTTGCTGTCAGTTGAAGTAAGTAAGTGGTTTCAGGAAAGATAATTAAGGATGTAAGCTATTGAAATTAATTTTTAATGCGTAATAGCGGGGCTGAATCTGAACCTGCGAATTAGGACACTCACCCGGTTCTCCAATGACTAGATGCTATGCTCTATTCTTGAAGTCTGCTCAATGAGTGACTACCGGTTTTGTTTGCCAATACTTCTCCTACACTAATTTGAATTTGTATGTTTCATTTTTAACAGTGCTAACAAATTTCCATTCAGTTTATGCAACCTCAGGAATAAAAGCAAAATACGTAACCCCCCGTTGCAGGAATTAATATGTGAGGCTTAGGTAAGGAATTGGAGTAGCGTATACGGAACGATTTGAGAGGGCTGGATGATTTAGCTACATGTAGAGTTCAAAAAAATCAAAATCATATCCAATGAGTCCAAGTATTATGATTCATATGTAGAAAAGATTGAGATACTGCGAGATCCTTGGCGTTATTCGGAAAGAGCGCGCTGATAATCAGGAAGACTTAGCAAAGACAAATAATTCTGCGAGAGGTCCGTCATAAAATATGAGATTCTGCAAGAGAATTATTACTGAACACATATTTGTTGTTTACTTAACATTTATTTAATAAGAACGGGATCAAGAAATCCCGTTCAGTCAAAACCCTAAACAGATTTCTTAAGCTGCGACCTTATCACTTTCAGGATGTTTTTTACTCAATTGATCTGATTCATCAGAGGGTAAAAAACTCGCATAATATGAATTTGGCTGACTTGCTTCCTGAGTGACTCCCGAAGGATTTTTTTCAAATAAAATATTAATTTTATTGATTATTAATTCTATTAATCCATTTTTAGAGGGGTTTTGTAATCCATGGTAAACAGTTTCCCAGTCATTTTTGTACTCTCTCTTGCAGTAGCTCATCAAAGGGCTGTCTTTTCGTGAAACTGTGTAATGCTCTGGTAATAACATTGGTACTCTCTTATTGAGTGTTTTCGACATAAATAACAAGTAAAGTTACTATTTTAGTAGTTCTTCAAATTTTATGCAATTTAATAAACATTTTTCTCTAAGAAATTATTACCATCGACTTTTGTCCTGCTAGCGCAAACTCTTTTGGTGCTGGAATCTTTGATCAAGATTTGCTGATCGTTGACCGCTCCAAGAAGAAACAAACAACAAAGTGGCTATTGCTTTCCTGAAAAAAAGGATTACTTAGAAAAGGCTTGTGCGAACCAGGGTATTCTTTAAGTTGCGAGTAGAGAATCCAGACTATGACAGCACTCCCATTTCAGTCGATGATGATTTCCAAACCCGGGTACGACGCGTTATGTTATTGATAAATTTTAAGATGAGTCGGCAATGTACAAAGTCAGTGCTACTTTCTCTGGCAATTCCATTTCTTGCTACACAGGTGCTGGCGTACAAACAAGAAGATCTAGATAAGCTCCAAGCCACTAACAAATGTATCAGATGTGATCTGAGTGGTGCTGACTTGGGCGGAGCCAATCTGAGTGATGCCAATTTACATTTTGCCAATCTGCAAGGAACTAACTTAAAAGGAGCCAATCTGAATTGGGCTGATCTGCGTGAAGCTGACTTGCGCAAAGCTGATCTGAATTGGGCTAGATTGAAAAATGCTGATTTGCGCAGAGCTGACTTGTATGGCGCCAACCTTGGAGAAGCTTTCCTACAGTATAGCGATATGAGAGAGGCAAATTTAAGAGAGGTGGACTTGGAAGCCGCTGATCTCTACAGGGCTGAATTGAGTAGAGCAAACCTTGAAGATGCAAGGCTTGGAGGAGCCATTTTAAAGTTTGCCTCAATGAGTGAAGCAATACTCTGCAATACCGAAATGTCTGACGGTCGGATCACTATCAGGGACTGTTGATCAATGCAAAATCAAATCGTGTACACAATTTCAATCACATTGCTTGCGATGCAAGCTTTTGGCTATGATCGGAAAGATTTGGACAAGCTCCTGAGTACTAGCGAGTGCGTCAAATGTGATTTGAGTGAAGCCGACTTGGGTGGCTCTTTATTGATGGGAGCCACCCTAATTAGCACCAACTTGACCGGTGCTAAGCTGCAAGAAGCCAATCTGACAAATGCAAACCTTTCGGAAGCAAACCTCTTTGGAGCTAATCTAACAGGTACCAACTTGACTGAAGCTAATTTGAGTGAGGCTGATTTGAGTTGGGCGGACTTAAGTGAGGCTAACTTGAGCGAGGCTAACTTCTCCAAAGCTAACTTGTCTCGAACTAATCTGCGGGAAACAAATCTGCAAAAAGCTGATCTTAGGGGGGCTGACCTGCGATCGGCAGATCTTCGCGAAGCTGTTCTTGTAGCTGCATATCTGAATGAGGCTAACCTCGACGGTGCTGATATGCGCAAGGCTAATCTCTATCGAGCTTCAATGGGAGGAGCCATCCTTTGCAATACCATTGACCCTGAAGGTGGGAAAAATAATAAGGACTGCTGATTGATGAAAAAGCTAGTTCTGTTCCCGTTCACCATCATACTGATCACTACTCCAGTCTTGGGATACAAGCAAGAAGATTTAGATAAGCTCTGGGCAACTAACAAAGGTGCCCCATTTGATCTAAGAGGAGCCGACCTGAGTGGCACCAAACTGCCCAAAGCGAAACTGCGCGACTCCAACCTGACTGGGGCCAATTTGACCAGTGCAGTGTTGCTAAACGCAAAAATAGATTTTGCAGATTTTAGCAATGCCAAGCTTTGCAACACGATTATGCCTAACGGTCAACGGATTTTTAAAGATTGCTAATCGGTCCAAGGTGCTCTTTTACCCCCTCAAAATTCTGCTAGCTAGGAATAGTGGTTAGAAAGATTTATGTGGGGATGGGTGGTCTTGTTACGGAGCCGATGCTCATAGTGATGCAACTACCCTCGAACTTCCTCAGCAGGATCTTTCTTAACCGTAGATGTACAGATCTCCAAACATGCAAATGGGACTCGCAACAATGAAAGTGCTATCAGGCATATCAATGGGGAACAATCGCTAGTGCGTGAATCTATTTGGCTTGGCCGATAAAGCCAAAGATGTACATGTCTTCAGTATCGACTTTATTGCGGCTGCTAGAGAAGGCAGAATTGATATCCAAGACATTAACTCGTCGGATCAACCATCCAAAAAATATGCTCAACTTTGATTCAAAGACTGTCTACTGTCTTTGCTAATCTAGAAATTCAACACATCTGTAGTACAGATATCACCTGACTGACAACCTCTGTGAAGCTCCAGAACTTTCTGAGACTCAATTCCTCCCTTGATCTTTACGCACGAATTTCGCATAAAATATCCTATTGCTTGATGACTCTTCAAAGCATGCCACCGCTGAGTCATGCGATTGTTGATTGTTTGAAAGTTCTTCGTCAGTGCCACCTGATGAAGAACACTTTACTTTTTTATCCTAAAAATATCAAATTTTTTACAAAATTTTTTTATGAAAAACTGAACATCCTTTGAATGAATGATTCCCGTTTCACCTCTGTTTTTACCTCAAGCTGTTGCTGAACTTTGAAAACTTGAGCTTGAACTGCCAGTATTCCTTTTGACAACTCTGAACGCTCCCTTTTTTCTTCACTCAACTGATCCTGAAGATAAACAATCTGATCTTTCAAATCTTTCACAATTGATTGATGAACTGATAGATCAATGATTCTGGACTACACTGCTTGCAGCTGGTTCTGCACTGAACTTACTCTGGCTACGTGAAACTGCTCCCCAAACCATGCCACTGCTTCGTAGGCTTGGTGCAACCTGCGCTGTCTTTGCACTTTTCCTGAATTTTTCACTATTACCCATACAAGCCAGTTTCTTAATAGGAGAATGGTCTGCTGCTCAGGATTCGATAATGCTCGGAATTGCTTGGGAAAGTCCACTTGGTGACAGTCTCCTTTTGCGTTGGATCGGCCTGCTGATGATTCTTGTCGTCATTCGTCCATACAAGCCGAATCTTGTCATCTCCACCGTCGGATGCGTTCTGGTAGCTATTTCCTTTGCATTTCAGGGGCACACCCTCTCTGAACCACGTTGGTTACTAGTGGCTTTGATCACTGTGCATCTGCTCGGGTTGATTTTCTGGATTGGAGGTTTTACTCCCCTAGCTTGGTTGGCAACACGGCAGGACAAATCTACGGGGCTAGCAGCCCGCCAATTTGGTAAGATCTCGATCTGGAATGTCCCCTTGCTGGCGATTGTGGGAGTGCTTCTACTACTGTTGCTGAGCAAGGGTGAATGGAAAGTAATCTGGACTCCTTATGGACAACTCTTTGCCTTAAAGCTACTGGCTTTTCTAGGCTTGCTGGGACTCGCTGCAATGAATAAACTTTTTTTAACACCTGCCTTGCTGCGTGCAGAAATACGAGCGTTCGTTTTATTGAGAATTTCCATAATTTTTGAGATTTCTGTTGTGACCATCATATTTCTGTTGACCGCCTCTCTAACCAGTGTGGGATTGGAATAAGGGATCTTGTCAGATAAAGTACGATTTATCCCACAGACATGCATGTCAATTGTCATGGATTCGATGTTTTCATAGAGCTTGGCTATAACTCCTGTAGTGTCTTCAAAAGCTGAAAATTCGGGGTGGTAAATTTGATTCAAAAGAGAGAAGTCTCCCTTTCATCCTGGGCACCATGCTTTCTCATGTGGGCCTGCTTCCATTCATGAGGATCTTCAGGATGATTTCATTTTGTCTAATGGGGAATTGCAGAAAGGACACAATCGGATTACGGACCACATTACGGATCTGATCTTTCAGCAGGCTTTTCTAGAGGCAAGGCAATCGCGTTTCCTGATAGTAGAGCTGTCATTGATCCAAAACCTAACTCTGAGGACTTTCTAAAGCCAATGAGCTAGATATGTATGTGTATAATTGAAATTAAAGGACCTTTGCGTCAGACGTTCAACTGGTCAATTCTACTCAGTCAAATCGAATTTACGCCAAACCCCCGACCGAAAACGGATCATCATTGCAATGAGCAGTAAAGGTGAACTGAAAATATGAATTGCTAAGACATCATCGGGGCCAAGTTTAACGAGTCGAACCAAAATAAACATGAGAAAGAATTGAAACCACCAGAAAGTGGCGAAGATGGTCATTGCCCCATAGGTGTCTCCAGCTCCCCGCAGGGCACCACCCAAAATTCCGGACCAGGATATAACGAATATTATGAAGGCATTGAGTTGGGTGCCCCAAATTGCCAGATTTAGTGTTGCTGTAGAGGAGTCCGATTCTAAAAACATTAAGACCATTGTATCGGTGGCAAATAGAAAAGCGAGTGCAGCTATTGAAGCGTAGCTAGAAGCTAGTAAAAGTCCCGAGAATACGGAATCCGAAACAGAGTCAGTGTCACGAGCCCCAATGAAGCGCCCCACCAAGCTCATAGTACCAATCTCCAAGCCGATCACAGGTATGTGAAGAGTTTGAATCCAAGTTAGCCCAACCGTAATTGCTGTAGACACATCCGCTCCGTAGGACTTCAGAGTGAGAATCATCAAATCTATAGCAAAAATCAGTAACGCTATTTCAAGCCCACTAGCAAATCCAAAGCGGACTAATTTTTTTAGAATTTCCAGATCAAACTGAAAGCTATCCAGAAGTTGGAATTCTGGAAAGCGAATTTGTTTAAGGTAGACAACGCACAAAGTGACTAAGCCTGTAAACCAGGCGAATACGGTTCCATATGCTGCTCCTTCAATCCCTAAGGCTGGAAAGCCAAGTTTCCCAAAAATCAATATGTAGTTTGCGCTTACATTGGCAATAGCCATTACAAAGGTTGCCAATAGAACGACTTTGGTTTGGCCTAACCCTCCAAAGTAGCTGTTCAAGCTATTTCTAAACAAGTCTAGACCTGTGCCGGCCATTAAAATAGTCAGGTAAGTCTGTGCCTGAAGGACTTCTCCATCAGAAAGCCCAACTATAGCTAAAACCCACCTGCCAGCTGGAATTAGGGCAAGAATTAATGGCACACTGCAACAACTGAATACAATAGTTTGCGTTAGAACTCGGGGGCAGTTGTGAAATTGTCGAGCTCCATAATTCTGAGCAACTAAAGCTGTACTGAAACCAATAATTCCAATGAAGAAAGACTGGAAGGCGAAGGAAGTAAGGCCTCCACTTAAGCTAGCGTTCATTGCTTCTTGACTAACCTGCCTAAGATAAAGCCGGTCAATAAACAACATGATTGCAACTGTTGAAGTGGAAATCATCAGCGGAAAAGCAATTTGCATCATCGGTTTGATGCCACCAGGACCGCGTACCCTATTTAGTAATTTAGTTATCAAAAGCCCTCAAGCAGTATTATTAAAATGGATGATAATCGAGAGAAATAATTAGAAATTTATCGGCAGAGATAATTGACTGATTCAGTTGTAAATTGGGTTATTAAATGACAATCTAATCTGACAATTTTATTAATTTTAAAAATTTATTTTTGAGCCATGTTTAGAATGTGATATGTACCTGCAAAAATTATCGTCAAGATTCCTAATAGCATGATAAAATCGGGCCTCTCATTTAAGAAAAAGAATGATAAAATAAGTGTAAACAATAATCTTGTATATCTAAATGGAGAAATAATCGAAACATTTCCCCTTTGCGTTGCTCTAACAAGTGAAAAATATGCAATACAACCAACAGGACTTACTAGAAAGATCATAAATAATTCATAGTTCGTTGGTAATAATGGTACTGAAAAAAATGGTATACTTATTAGCCCAGCAATCATACAACCTATGGTGCCCCATGTAGAAACTAAAAGAGTAGAAATTTCGTCTGAAATCAATCTTGTAGATATATCTCTTAACGAAAACATCACCACAGCTAAAACAGCAAATATCGATTCTGGTAAGAAACTTTCAGAGCCGGGTCGAATGATTAGTAGCATGCCAATTAATCCGATCAGAATTGCAAGCCAGGATTGCCATCTCACCTTCTCACTAAGAAGAAATAAGGAAAATATACTTACTATTAGAGGATTAATTTGGATAATAGCTGAGGCAGAACTCAAGGGTGTTTTAGCTATCGCAATACAAAAGAAAATTGCTGCGAGAAGATCAGCTAATGTGCGAGCAATAAAAAATTTATTCTTAATCTTTTCTGAAAATAAAGCTGAATTCTTATAAGTAGATATGGCCCAGAACCAGCTAAATTGAAAAAAGCCGATCAATATAAGTATTTGGCTCACGGGAAGCCGATTTGATAGATTCTTGATTGAGAAATCTAAAACTGAGAATCCAGCCATAGCAATTACCATATAAATAATCCCATTCAAGTTTTCAATTCGAGTTGTTTTTTTGTTCTTAACCAAAACCCCTCATTTTTATTATTTTTAAAGATCAAATTCAGTTATTTTTTTAATCTTACGAAATAGCTATTAATAGATGATATTTAGGAAAATTAAAAAAAAGTTTGAATAGGGATGCCTGGCTATGCATAAGCCTTACTATTATCCTAAAAGATTTTGGTTGGAGACTAAATGCCATTTCATCAGGATGGGAAATTTTATCTTTTTCACTAACGTGACATCGTAATCCATTTCTACTGTTTGGTGAACCGTTGGTCTTGAGCCTGCACAACTGATTTTGTACTCTATGAAGACTTTTCTGAGGTTTTAAATCATGGTGACAATGAAGCTTGGGATCAATTTATATTTGGTTGAGGCCTGTTTGTTGTAAATAATATTTACTACACAATTTATACTAGTTATAATCATAGTTATTCAAAATTAGAATGATTGATTTTTCATGCTGGTATCTGTGATTTGATTTCTTCGATGGTGTAGCCCGATACCTGTTTGCAAAACTTTCCATACTTTGACTCCCCCCACTGTCCTCCGTGTTTTTCCGATTGGTTGATATATCTATAAGCACATACACTTTTCATCTATTAACCAATCCCGAAGAGGAACCATGCAGTACCTACAAACTGATAACACGAACCGAAATATTGGACTCTGGACACTCTACATTGGTGTAGTCTTTGTCTCACTGGCAGTTCTAGAAACACTGCTGGAGGTACCATCTATCCAGTAAACAGTTTCTCGAATTGGAGTCCAGTTGTGGTAATTCTGGTTTTCTGGGGTTAATTAAATGAGTGGAGCATTGCCGTTGGTTTTGAAGTGGCCTCTCCATCCCACCTTGTGGGTTTGGCGATTTCGTTAACTTGCCAGGCTCTCCTTTTCAAGAGTTAGTACAAATCAGCTAAACTGCAGGTTAATTGGTAATCTTTCGATGTGAAAGTTTCGAGCGCCAAAAAAGCGCTAACGATGGAACAATTATGAAACGGAGAATAATTCCAAACTTATGGATGCTACTTGTTTTCTGCCAGGCTAATACCCTTGAAGGGAAATATGTCTCAGAGGGGAGATTATGAGCAGATCATCCACCGAGTAATCCGATACGATGCGGGAAATTAATCTAACTTCGATGAAGTGGATGTGGGAATTCTTCGGCTAATCGACAAATTTTTTTGTGGGTATTGGTTTAATACTGGTGGAAATTAGCTATCAAGAGTGGAAATGAGAAACACACAACTGAAGGCTTCTGCTCAAGATATTCAAAAATTTAGTTTGAAGTACGGAATTTTTACAATTTGAACTGTTTTCCCCAAAGTCTCATTTCAATGTGGACAATGGATAATGCTTATCATCAAAAATATAGTCTCCCATCAGTATATCGTTCAAAACTACAGATTTAGATTGTTTGTTTCAACGTACAACCTGTTATTAATTGAACAGGGAGCTGTAGTTTCGTAGGCCCCTAAACAGTCAAAAAACTCCAATATTTTGCTTCAAATACCATCAGAAATTCTCTTTTTTCCTTGATAATACCAATTCTGTTATCAAATTTATTTAGCATTTAATTTTTTACATTCAGGTTCGTTTAAAAATTTCTTTCTAGCCTAACACCTTGCTTTTTAGTCTCTATATTTTTTACCTAGAATATAGTTTTGTTTTTTAGAATTCTAGAAACAGTAGCAAAATATAAAGATATAATTGATAGTGCTAACAGAACTAACAAACCCCTTTCAAAATGCTCATATCCGCCTATATTTACTACTATAGCTCCACCTAAAATACCGAACCCCAACTGAGCTGCTCCGACAATTCCAGATGCATTCCCACTAGAATCCCCAGCCGATGACATTGCACCAATAGTTGTATTAGCAATTACAAACCCAGATGCAAAACCAAGCAACAATCCAGACAGACCAAGTAAAGATGGGTGGTTTAAGTCAAAAGTCCAAGGTAGAAATAGGGAAACTACTGAAATCAAACACATGCATCCACCTAATTGGGACATAGATTCAATACCAAATTTCCCAACATAGCGCTTCATTATATAATTTCCCAATATGTAACCACAAGGATTTAGCATAAACCAAAAACCTATTTCAGCTAGCTTTACTCCTATCCTGATATATTCAAAAGATATAAATCCAACCATTGTAAAAAAGATTCCAGCACAACTTGAAGATGTTAACATGAAAGCAAGAAAATTTTTGTTTTTCATCAGCGTTACATAATCATGAAAAACTGAGGTAAGTTGAAAATTTTTATTTTTTTAAAGTTTGTTTCAGGTAATGTTATTATCACAAAAATAAGCAATAATGAACCAGATATACAAATCAAGAACATCGTTCCCCTCCAACCAATTAAATCACAAACTATTCCTCCAAATACAAAGCTCAGTATCGGAACTACAGACATTATCATACTCATTAAAGCAACAGCACTGGCTCCTTCTAATCGATCGTAGATATCGTTAATAATCACCCTGACGATGGAGACTATAGCAGCAGCACCTAAGCCTTGGATAATCCTTGCTGAAATAAGTATCTCCATAGATTGAGCAAAGCCAGCCAATAGTCCCCCGATCGAATAAAGCAATAGACCAATTAGTAAAAAAGGCCGCCTACCAAAAATATCTGAAAGAGGTCCATAAATTAGCTGAGAAATAGCCATAGATAGAAAAAACCCAGATAATAATAATTGTGCTTCTTCTCCGCCAGTTTTGAAATATACAGTTATTGATCCGAGTGCAGGAGCAATAACTGTAATACCTAGAAAGCCTGTCCCCATTATTACGGCTAACAACCAAATCGATATTGCCGGAATATTAGCTGACCTAAAAACAGATGCTTTATGATTCATTTAAACTTATTTCGATTTTAATTAAAATAGAGTGATTCACATAATTAATCTACATCATTGATTAGTTTTTGAATCAAATCATTTTGACAGCTTTATAAAGCAGATCACTTTTAAACCTTGACCAAAAAGTAATAAGATATTTAATATTCTTGTTAAATTTGTGATTTTTAATATTCAGAATAATCATCAGATTTAATTATCTATAGCTAATTACTGTAAGTTCCCTCTACACTGGATTTTATCGGCTCTCTAACTTTTTTACCAATTGCGTCTATACTTTATACCTACAAGCCAAGCCTAATACTTCCAAAACCTCGTCTTCCAAGTAAGCTGAAATTGCTATGACACTACGATGTCCTAACAATTTAAGAACACCGTCCACGATCTGAGTCTCTCTGCAGATCATGGTTACCTTATCACGCAAAAGAAAAAGCCCATTTGCCATTAACAGAATGGTTTGTGCGGATGTCGTCCTCAATCGTGCTACACCTTCCCCATGCTCCACTTTTATTCCATAAGACCCTCTTCAAGACTTCCTTCTATCAGATCAGCAACTCCAGGAAGAACTTAATCGCATCACTGATCACGCTACAGATAGAATTTTCCAGCAGGTCTTCCCAGAAGCAAAAGCAATAGTATTTCCTGTGAGTCGGCTTTTTGTTGATCCAGAGCGTTTCTCTGATGATTCTCAAGAATGGATGAGCCAGGTAGGCATGCTTGTAACTTACATTAAGGGATCTTTGCTTCAGCTGCTACGCAAGGTGTCTACCCACAGTAAGCGTCATGAATTACTGAAACGATTTTACAATCCTCATCACCAAAAGCTGACAGAAGCTGTTGAGGAATCTCTCTCAGACAATAATCATTGTCTGATTATAGACGGGCGCAGTTTCCCTGCTCTACCCCAACCTTATGAGCTACAACAAACAGCTTTCCGGCCAGACTTTTGTTTAGGGACGGATGACTTCCATACTCCTGAAGAGCTAGTGGCAAAGATTGAAGGTGAATTAGAGAGTTGCGGCTATTCGACTGCTCGGGATTTGCCTTTCAGTGGAACCATTGTCCCGATGAAACATTATTGGAAAGATTAGCGTGTTTAATGACTGATGATTGAGGTCAATCGTTGGCTCTATTTGGCTGAAGATTATTCAGTTGATTCGGAAAAGATGAGAACATTGATTGGGGTACTGAGGCGTGTTGGGGAGGTATTGGAGAGCCATTAATTTAATTGTTTTGAGATTCCACTTCTTCGATTAGGGGGGCTTTGTACTTTTTTCAGCGAAATATTTATGATGCTTGAAACATTCAAAAAATTTTATGTCGAATGTAAAAATTCAATTCGAAAGGTGCTTCCTTGATTAGGAGCGCTGATGACTTGAATGCTAGCTCCATGAGCTTGAATTATACCCTGAACAAGACTCAGGCCGAGACCGATTCCTTTTGTACTTCTGCTTTTGTCTGCCCGGTAGAGCCTCTCAAAGATTCTGAACTGATCACTCTCAGAGATACCGACTCCAGTGTCCTTGATTTCTATGATTACCACGTTGGGTTCAGAATGGATACTCACCGTTATGAGTCCTCCTTCTGGTGTGAACTTTATAGCATTGTCAAGAAGATTTCCGAGAGCCTGACGCAGCCTGACTGGATCTGCTTGAAGAAACACGGATGCTTCTGCAAAATTCTTTTGCAGGGTTATTTGCTTTTCTTCAGCTAGCAACTCATATAACTCACAAGCCTCCTGTGTTAACACATTCATGTCAATCAATTCTTGATTCAGGCGCATAGTACCTACTCTAGCTTCAGCCTGATTCATCAACGCAGTCAACAGTAATTGAATCTGCTCTGCTTCTTCCGCAACATCCAATAAAGCCTCCCTAAGTTCTACTTCCGATGCTGTCTCGTTAGCCATCACCAACTCTATTGAGTTACGCAAACGCATCAGCGGGGTTCTCAGGTCATGAGCTACATTGTCAAGTGACTCATTCATGGTCGTAACCAAGTGTTCAATACGTTCCAACATCTCATTGTAGAGCCGCGTAAGTTTAGCTAGTTCACCTGAGGTGTCCGGCTCTGGGACACGAGCGTCTAAGCGTCCCGCAGCTACTGTTTCAGTTGTTTTTACGAGATCTTGGATGGGTCGCATGGCTTTTCGTGTAAAAAACCAGCCTACTAATATACTGACAATTCCCACTGCCAGGAGAATCCGAAAAACTTTGCGTCTGAAAAGTTTGATATGAAGTTGCGTGGAGGCATGGGACTCTCCAATGGCTAAAACAGAGCCATCGGAAAGAACTCGCGCAGTAATCAGAAGCTCCTTTTCAAGATCTAGTTGATGATGTTCCTCAATTGGACTACTGCTTGACAGTTCGATATTCTTGGGAGGTATAAAACTCCATTCATTACCGGAAAGTAAATGGGTATTTAGAAGAGAACTCATTGTTGCGGGATCTTTTTCCCAGTCCCCTGGGATTGTTTCCCAAAGAACTTCGGAATCTTCTTGCCAGTGGAGCCAAGTTCCACGTATTCGATTCTGATCGTCCTCCTGTTGCAGGGTTAACAAAAGCAAAGCCCTGGACTGTAGATGTAGCTTCGAATAGTGCTCAAGTTTCCAGAGAATGCTTTGCTGAAGTCTGGACTCAAACTCTTTGTGAAGGAAAAATCCAGAAAAAACAACTACTAACAAGGCTGAGAAAAAGAAGAGGAGGGTACCAAAGATTGTCATCCGTGCTTGAAAGCTCCGTGGTCTCAAGCGTTCAAAGCTTAAGTACATATCCTACGCCTCGAAGTGTATGGATCAGTTTGGTTTCAAAGTCTCTGTCTACTTTGCTGCGCAAACGTGAAACAAGCACATCAACTACATTTGTCTGAGGATCAAAATCATAATCCCAGACATGCTCTAAAATAAATGTTTTGGACAGTACTCGTCCCGGGTACCGGAGAAAGTATTCCAACAAACTGAATTCGCGTGGCTGCAATTGTAGTGGATGCTCGGAGCGTAACACTTCCCGGGTAAGCAGATTCATCTCCAGATCTGCATATTGAAGGGTAGTTGGTTCTGCATTTAGCGAGTTGCGTCGGATCAGAGCTTGTACGCGGACAAGCAATTCTGTGAAAGAAAAAGGCTTGGTCAGGTAATCATCCGCTCCCAACTCAATTCCATTCACTCGATCTTTCAATGTGTGCTTGGCACTGAGAATAAGAACAGGAATTGGGTTTTTCTGCTCTCGCAGCTTTTGAATTACGGACAGTCCGCTCAAGCCTGGAACCATAACATCCAGCACGGCCACATCATACTCCTCTGATTGAGCTAAGCTCAGAGCAATCTCACCTTGTGTAGCATGCTCGACAACAAACCCTGCTTCTCTTAGGCCTTTTTTTATGAAATCAGCGACCTTGGGATCATCCTCTAGCAAAAGTAGTTTCAATGTAGCTTCTCCAAATAGTGAAAATACTGAATAAGTTTAGCTCGGCTTATCCAATCTGGAAGTTGTTTTCCTAACCTTTCAATTTTGTAAGGTTTTCGAAAGGTTGTTGAAAGATTTCTCTCCTATACTAAGCCTCAGTTCGATCGCCCCGAGAGGTTCTACTGATAGGACATAAGGGTATTTAAGTCACGCTACTTTAGGAGAAGCGCTATGTCAGAATCTAAAACTTTCAAAACACTCCGGCAGTCTTTGCTAATCGTGGTTACATCAGCGACGTTTTTGGTAGGTTGTGGCCAGCCAGATTCTATGAGCACATCCGATATTGTTTCAGAAACATCCAGCACACTGGATCTCAATGATTCGCAGGCGTGGGAAATGGCCAGGGTTGTTGATACCGCTCGTTCTGCATTTGAGCTACTCAAGGAACTTCGGGTGCAACTGCGAGAAGAGATGCTTGCTCAGATGCAGCAAGACTCAGTGAATGTGGAGGATGTAAATGCTCTGCTTGAAGCCAACTGGGCTTCTGTTCTTGCCAAGTTGCCATCAGTAGCACAAAATTTTACTGATTTCCATACGATGCTGACTCCCGAACAACGTATTAAGGTCAAAGAGCGAATATCCAAAGATTGGAAATCTAATCATCTTGAGCGTCTGGAATCTTCAAATACATCACGCATCGTCTTCGGAATGTCGATCGCACTAGACCTTGATGATATTCAAGAGCAAGAGATGACCAATCTCATTAACACTTTACGCAACGAATCAGAGGAATTTAAGGAACGGCGTGTAGAGTTGAAAGAAGAGATGTACGAACAGATACTGCAGGACTCAGTGAATGTGGAGGATGTACAAGCTTTGCTGGATGTTAGATGGTCTGAAGTCCAGTCCAAGCTGCCATTATTGGCTCAAGGGTTCACTGACTTCCATACGATACTGACCCAAGAACAAAGAGTGAAGACAGCTGAGAAGTTAGAAAAGAAATGGGACTCTGGAAATCGCGGAAGCAGATAATGATCAGTCTTGCTGATAGATAAGTTATAGCTACTAATGAATTTCCTTTACCGCAAAGTGTGCCGAAACAATTTATCTCGACTACCTTTCCTAAACTTACCAAGGACAAATGTCTGGTTTGATAAGTACATCTAACCTGAAGGGTTGGAAATGTTATGGGTGTCTACTGGTTTTACTTCCTCTCCTTGCACCTGTTCGTTCCCGTTATCACATCCAGTACATGAGCTTAAAGACATTCGGCTGGTTACCTTTGTTGATTATCTTTGGGTTAGTTCCTTGGCAGACTAATTGGTAAGCAACGATCTGATCAATTCTCAGGAGGATGAAGTTTATTCTTTGGGTAAGGATCTCTGGTACATCTGACTGCTGGTTATAGTTTTTCTATTGCAGTTGGTACTAGTGTTCTGGGGTGTTGGTATCTTTGAAAGCAGAAACATCGTTCAACAGTACATTAAAATTGAGGAGAGGGCCCTGTAAACTGGTGACTGCCAGACATCACTCAGAGCAGTGAATCAGCTTTTCAAGCACCTGAAAATATTTGAACATTTTCATGCGGCTAACCTTCTGGAAGTGATCGAGAAAGATCAAGATAGCCTCGAGGATTTGGTTCATCAATTGCTCTAGACGAACACTGCTCTGGATAATTGGTCTTATGTCCTGAGGTTTTTCGAACTGAAGGTAAAACTAGCAGGTAAAGAGAAGAGAGAATGGGACTACGAAGAGATATTGAATTATTTGGAGTTAGCTTGTTGATCGAGCTCAAAAAACTTCGAGCAAGTTTCAAAGGCCCTCTATAAAAAAACTGGTCGAAGTCGCATTAACAATTCGGATTTCTTTACTAACTGATATTCTTTGCAATTATACCAGTTCATTGCGGATTCCTTATCAGGAAATTTCACTAATGCCATCCTAGTTGGTTCCCACAACTCGTTTTCCAGCAAGTTGATTTCCCCGCCCCTGGAAAGATACTCACCACCGTAACTTTCGATCAGTGGTTTGACCTTTCCTTTGTATTTTCCATATGCATCTGCATCATGGATTTTCACGTCCACTACTAGATAAACGGGTTGAGCCATCATTTCTCTGAAGTTTTGATTTTATTGAGTACTCGCTAACGGGATTTATGACAACACTCCTGCCGTAACCTACAGATAACTACAGCAGCAGTCAGGCAAGTATGATGGCCTAAAAAGAATTCAGAATTTCAGTTTAGTTTAGCCGGCTATTCTTTTAGGAACACAGAGATTTCAAATGACATGATAACACTACTTTGTGGAGGGTCAAATTAGGACAGAAATTCTAATTGCTTGGGTGGAAGAAAAAGTTGAACCTTTTGACTGGAGTGAAAAATTAGCATCGAGCAAACGGATCAGAACCATTTACCTGGGTGTGTGGTAAACAGAGAGAGATGATGGGAGAACCTGCCGCGTTAATTATCGCAAGCCCGAAGATATGAAAAAAACAAAGAGAGATTAGAAACCAACTTGCAGTATTGGTTTGTATCAAAAGCCAATGCAGAGAGGATTAAACACATAAATAACCAGTTTACTTTTAAACTAGAGTTCAAATGTAAAATCATTTACTAAAGTTCCAAGGATTTAATTGATTAAACTGAAAATCAGGATATATTTTTTGAATATTTTGAATTGAAATAATTTGAGACCAAGTTTCAAAAATACCATTACAAACATGAGGTAAAGACTGACGAATTGCGATATGTAATTTTGGAAGGTTGTAGAAAGGAACACCAGGAAACATATGGTGTTCAATGTGGTAATTCATTTTCCAATATAGAAAGGATAAAAAAGGATTCAAAAATATCGTTCTACAGGATTTGCGGAAATCATTGGAATTATCGACAAGTCCAGCGTGCTGAGTATTGTTTATTAAATAGAATAACCATCCACCGTACATTGGGGTCATAGAAATAATAAAAAGTAATTCAAATTGGAAAGTTGCCACACAAAAAATAGTAATCAACAAGTGGCCTGCAAGAAGAAATCTTGACCATTTTACAGCCCTATTTCTGTTAAGAGGTGTTGTTTCTGTGAAACTTTTCTCTTGCCATCCTGGAGAAAATTTTAAAGTCGCTATTGAAAATTGATTTCTAATATTTAAAACAAATTGAAGTGGAGATAAAAAACCTTTTTTTAAAAAATCCTTGATAGTGAAATGTCTTGGTGGATTAAGAATAACTTCTTGATCAAAAGGTGGATGAAGAGTGAATTTATGGTGTTGCGTATGGCTAGCCCAAAACGCGTAATGATTGTGCCAACCTACGAAGGCAAAGATTGAACAGAAGAAAGAGTTAAGACGCTTGTCCTTGAATGGGGTTCCGTGAATAAGCTCATGTACAGCATTTATGGTAAAAGCGCATACAGTACCATGCAAAAAAATAGCTAGGAAACCAATGGTGTTACCCAAAAAATTAAACGACAGCAAAGAAAGTAGACCAGTACAAATTATAAGTGATAGGTAGCACAAAGATTGAGAAAGAGCTTTCAAATTATCTTTTTTGTGCAGAACTCCAAGAAGATCCTTGTCACATGGAACACGATACCAGTTTATTTTCAGGTGGGAATTGACAGATTCCATATTGATTTGAATTTAACAAATTGAGGTAGGCCAATTAAAACTTTGCTAAGTAGAATTTAAACCTATAGAACAATCAGTACTATTTGACTCATTCCACCATGGTCTTGGCAGAGGGTCAGGCAGAACAGATTTTGTTCACTGGCTTTACATAAAAACGAAGAAAGAATTCAAAGCCTTAAGTTATAATTCTTCCCGTAGATTAAGTAAGAGAGAAAATGCCCAATAATGCTATCACAATAAAGTTAAATTTACTTGATTGGGATTGGTGAGATTACTTTTAAAAAGCAAGATCATGAAAAGATTGATTTCAGAAAATCAATCTACTAAAAATTTTTTTCTAAAATTAACTAGTCAATATCAAGAATATATTTAGAGACAGGGTCCATTTCACTTTTAACATCCTCATCGAGATATATTCTTTGATTAGTTTGTTGTGGAAATTGTCTGGCTACAAAGTAGCAGTGGTATGCTCGACGTTTTTCTCCACTTTTATTTACGTAACTACCATGCCATAAATGTGAATTAAAAATTGCCAAATCTCCAGCCCTACCTTCGAGAAAAACTTGTTCAGGGTGATCATCTAACTTATTTTCAATTAATTCGTCTATACTTTGCTTTATAGTATGGCTTTTTGGTATAACCCGTGTTGCACCATTACTAATGTGAAAATTATCAAGCATCCAAATGGAATTTATTACGTGATTATTACCGTCAAATGGATGTTTCCAGTCCGAGTGAAATTCCTGAAGCCCACCTCCCTTTAGAGGATCATGCCCATTAAGAGAGCCTAGTTTAAAAGGTTTTTTTAATATAAAAAGTACAGTTGTTAACAAAATTTTATTTAGATAAATCTGTTTGAATAATTTAGATTTATTGACAAGATTAGCCAATCTTCTAATTCCTATCATCTGTGACACTTCTGTTCCAGCTAGAGATCCTTCTTTAGCGTAAAGATCTTCGAATATTTTTCTAAATTCTTTTATTTGACTATCACCTAGAACATTCCTAACGATAATAAATCCATTTGATGCTAACTCAGGTAATAAATCCATTTTAGAGAAGTCACATTTAAAACCTCTCTTAAACAATTTAGGATCATAATCTTTATAATTATTATTCATTCTTAGTAGTATTTTATTTGAATATTATCCGTTTGAGTTTAGAGAATTCTTTTCTCTAATTCACTGTAATTATTTTGGACGAATAAGTTGCTGAACTAGATGCCATTAAATTTATTAGATTTAGCTAATCTTGTCAAAAGATGAAATTTTGGTATCCCCTGGCTCCAGCAAAGGTAGGAAACGATCTTTCGACTATGAAGGATTCCGGAAAATCGCTGATTATTGTGAAGCCGAAGTCCTTACCGATATGGCCCATTTTGCAGGATTGGTAGCCGCTGGAGTTCATCCCGGCCACATGCCCATGTGATCACTGCGACAACCTTTAAAAATCTGCGCGGATTCGGTGGAGGGCTAATCCTGTCAAAGGAAACCGATTTGGAAAGAAAGCTCGACAATACTGTTTTTTTATAGAGTCAGGGGTTCTGATCCTGAATGCAATTGCTGCCAAGGATGTTTGGGGGAAGCCCCGAAAGCCGATTTCGTCGTATATGCATCCCAGGCCGTGGCCAACGCTTGGACCCTGGCAAAAACTCTTTTTGAAAACAGGATTGACGTGATCACTGGAGGCCCAGACACCTCTCTTATATTGATGGATTTGGGGAATTTTCAGTTGATCTGACAACTGGTCTCGGATGCCCTTGGAGCCTCAGACTTGATCTGCAAAAAGAATTCAGTTTCCGTAGAAACCCAACCTCTGCAAATTACATCAGAATTAAGTTTTGGAGTTTCTGAATGAGCCACTTGGGAGTCCCGAGAAAAAGAATTCACCATGAGTGGAGAATGGATTGCAGAGGTTCACATACCTCTTTAGAATGGGAAAATAACGAAAATAATTTCTAACTCAATCAATGGAAAGGTTCTGGAACTGACCCGAGAATTCCTGATTTATGAGAACCAATCCTGATACAATGCAAGGACTCCTCTTTTTGCGAACATCCTTTAGGTCATGAACAAAACATACGATTTCATCATTGTAGGAGGTGGTTCTGCAGGATGTGTTTTGGCAAACCGGATTAGCGAAAATCCTGAAAACCAAGTATTATTGCTTGAAGCAGGCAGACCGGATTCAATTTGGGACATTTTTATCCACATGCCTGCCGGACTGTCAATTCCTATTGGTAACCGGTTCTACGACTGGATTTACGAAACCGAACCGGAACCCTTCATGAACGGTCGGAGAATCTACCAAGGCCGGGGTAAAGTTCTGGGAGGTTCCAGCAGCATCAACGGCATGATCTTTCAACGCGGGAATCCACTTGATTACGAACGCTGGGCGGCCGATCCAGGGATGAAGGAATGGGACTTCGCTCATTGCCTGCCATATTTCAAAAAGATGGAAAACTGTCTGGCGGGAGGAGATGATTTCCGGGGGTGTCAGGGACCACTCAAATTGGAAAGAGGTCCTGCTTCAACCCCATTGTTTCAGGCTTTTTTCCAGGCAGTCCAACAGGCAGGTTTCGAATTGACGAACGATGTGAACGGTTTCTGTCAGGAGGGATTTGCTGCCTTTGATAAGAATGTCTTTCGGGGAAGACGTCTCAGCGCAGCTAGAGCTTATCTTCATCCTGTGATGAATCGATCCAACCTCAAAGTAATCTGCCGTGCCCACGCATTATGCATCCGTTTTGACGGAAACAGGGCGGTAGGTGTGGATTTCAGCTACAAGGGGCAAAAAGTAAGCGTTCAAGGTGGAGAAATCATCAGCTGTGGAGGCGCCTTCAATTCTCCTCAACTACTACAGCTTTCAGGGATCGGGAACCCAAATGATCTTGAGCCCCTGGGTGTCAAAATAGTTCATGAACTTCCGGGAGTGGGAGAAAATCTGCAGGACCATCTGGAAGTGTATGTGCAGCATGCATGCACCCAACCGGTTTCGATACAGCCAGCACTTCGTTGGTGGAATAAACCTTGGATCGGTTTTCAATGGCTTTTCTTTCGAAAGGGCCCTGCGGCCACCAATCATTTTGAAGCAGGAGGTTTTGCGCGAAGTAATAATCAGGAGTCTTACCCAAACCTGATGTTTCATTTTCTGCCTCTAGCGATCCGTTACGATGGGACCTCTCCAACTGGAGGACATGGGTATCAGGTCCATATCGGACCAATGTTTTCCAATTCCCGTGGTTCAGTAAAAATTATTAGTAAAGATCCCTTTGCCAAACCTTCTTTGAGAATGAATTATCTTTCCACCCTTGAGGACCAAAAAGAATGGGTGGAAGCCATCCACTGCGCAAGGAAGATTCTTGGACAATCTGCGTTTGATGAATTCAGCGGGGGTGAAATATCTCCGGGGCCTTCTGTCGACTCTGATGAAGAAATTCTCGAATGGGTTCGAAGAGATGGTGAAACCGCCTATCATCCCTCCTGCAGTTGTGCGATGGGAACCGGAACCCAATCCGTAGTGGACCCAAAAAGTTTCAAAATTCATGGCATGGAAGGAATTCGTGTCGTGGATGCCTCAGTCATGCCCTATGTACCCAATGCTAACATCAATGCCCCAACCCTGATGCTCGCCGAAAAAGCTGCTGATCTAATTCTTCAAAATACACCACTGCCCAAGCAAGCTCAGGAATTTTATCGAGCTTGATCCAAATTAATTGTGAATTTGATAAGAGATTATGAAAAGAATCCGGTTCATTGAAGTATGTAGCTACAAACCCCACGGTAAGAACCACTCTTGCTTACTACTAAACAGATGAATCAATCAAAAACTTATTCACATAGCTTCAGAATTTTTTTTGGTTGGTTTCTCTGATTTGAAAACTTTCAATCTTCACAGTAGGCCTCCTACCCCTGTTATTCTGTACGGAGCTTAATATCGAAGTCGCAGAATACACACCCAAAAAAACTTTTTCACACCCCTCATCAGCCCTGAAGTGGTGAAACCTAAAACGGGATGATCACAGTTATTTTTATAGTGTCTGTTATAGTTAAAGCCTTCCTGAATGCCATGGGCAGGATCCTCGCTTGAATCCAGATCGATGAGCAACCTGACGCCTTACTTGTTTGAGAGGAGATTGAGACACCGTTTGAAAACACCATCCATGGCTTGAAGTCCCTACCGATTACAAAGGCTTTTTTGAATCTTGAAAACAGTAACTAGCTTGCCGGATAAGCTTTGAATTCATGGAAGAATCAAAATCGGTCAGGAGAAAGTTACAGCGCTTCAGCTGAGTATTTTGATTCAGCTGGATGTTTGATATATGAGGAAATTTAGGTTTGGAGGCCTTCGCCTTCGATCCCGGCAGGTCATCCATTCATGCAATATTTTGAACTAAGGATTGATAGTTCTGGATTGAGGACTCAGTTTAAAACAGTTTTAGAACTTACAGCAGGTATTGGATTTTTATCTTGACCGCCAACTTTCATACCTGCATCAATTCATGGACTGGATCAAGACCTTTGGAAGTACTTAAGCTGCAGACGAAGGATATTGATTTTGATCGAGGTAACTATACCAAGCACGACACCAAAAGTGGTAAAACTCTGCTTCAACCGATGAATGGAAATATTCGTGCGGTGCTGTTGGAGCAATATTGCTGGCAACCAATGGGGGTTTATGCAGATTAGATAGTCTAAAAAAGTGTTTCAGCAAACTAAGTGATCGGGCGGGCATCCTTAAAGAATTCAGGCTAAACTACTGCGAGCTAGATACGATCGCCTCAATGATGCTCTCGAATGGAGCCACCTCGGCTAAAGTCGAACATCAATTGGGACATGCCCGAGTTCCCTGATAACTCTGCGCTACGCCAAATTCATTCCTGCAGCACAACAAAGTATCGCTAAAAAGGCCAAGGCCCAGGAAGTGATGAGCTGTTTGTTGGCAACAGGCAACTAAATGAATTTTGAGTGCTTCAAATTACTGAAAAATATGAAATTTATCGACACTAGCAATCATCTCTTGACTGTCGATATCTACTCCTGCCTCCTTCCTCATCCTCATAACCTCTGGGTCAGATAAAAAAGCTTGAGCTCCCTCCATCGTTTTTGCCTCACTGACATCGTAGATCATAGAACCATCCTCGCTTTCTGTAGCAAAGATAACTCTCAAACCATGCTTGTCGGTGTGAGGTTTCAAATCACTAACCAACTGTTGCCAGCGCTCAAAGGTACATGTTTTTTTAAAGCTACCTAAAAATCTCATGATTGACTCAATTTAATGCGTTAAATATCCAAATTACCAGAAGTTGAATAATTGTAAGTTAGGTCAATAGACGAGAAAGAATTATACCCTAACAAACAAAATCAAAAATTACGCAGCCTCATTCGCCGAGGACTAGTCCCTCCCTACGTGGATCTGCTCCACCGACCAACCTAGAGGGGGTAACAACAATTCCTTGTAGTCCACTAGTCAGTGGGCGAACCCTGACCTTGTGTCCTATTTGCTCCATGTCTGCTTTCAATTGCTCCGCTGAAGTGCCAACCTCCAAGTTCATGGTACCGAAATTTTTGGCAATGTTTGGAAGATTTATCGCCTCTTGAATATCCATATTCCATTCTAGTACTCCCAAAAGAGTTTTTGCAACGTATGGGATAATTCGGCTACCACCAGGAGAACCGACAGCCATGTGTAACTGCCCACTTGAATTAAATACGAGTGTTGGGGACATGGAAGATCGGGGGCGCTTCCCAGGCTCAAGCCGGTTGGCAATCAGCTGGCCATCCTGCTCAGGCCGAAAGGAAAAATCAGTTAATTCGTTATTGAGTAAAAATCCTCTGGTCATCAAACGAGAGCCAAACCCATTCTCAATTGTAGTCGTCATACTTACAGCATTGCCTTGAGTATCTACAATCGCGAAGTGACTAGTGGAGGGAAGCTCCATAGAAGCGTCAGGACTGAGCTTATAGTTTAAGGCTGTGGGCGGTGAACCTGCTGACATGCCATCAGAAACCCTGCTTGAATTGATTAGTTTGGATCTCATCTCCAAATATTTTGTGTCCAGCAAACCTTTGGTTGGCATGTCCACATAGTCACTATCTGCCATGTAAAGACCTCTATCTTTGAAAGCCAGCAGATTAGCCTCTGCGAAGAGGTGTAAGAATTTTGGCCCGTCCGGTGACAAGTCATCTAGACTGAAGTGACTGAGCATTCCAAGCATTTGCCCAATCGTAAGAGCACCTGATGAAGGAGGCCCCATTCCACAAACCTGATATTGCTTGTAGTCATGACAAACTGGTGGCCTCTCAATCACCCAATAATTTCTTAGATCAGCAAGCGATAGTTTGCCGGGGTTGCCTTTAGCTGCTTGCACAGTACGAACAATGTCCCTTGCAATTTCACCGTAGTAGAAAGGCTCACTGCCGTGTGCAGCAATCAGGCGTAATGTTTGGGCAAAATCTGGATTTCGTAACAATGTTCCTTCAGGAATCGGAGTGTTATCATTTAGAAAGAAATAAGATTTTGTAGCTGGGAAAGTCCTGAGTCGCTCTGCATCCCTTTCAACAGAGGCTGCCATCCGTTTTGAGACTCTGAAACCTTTTTCAGCTAGTTGAATTGTTGGTTGAATCAAATCTTCCCAGGGAAGTGAACCAAAGTTTCTGTGAGTTACTTCCAGAAGTTTTAAGGTGCCAGGTGTTCCAACAGACCTTCCGCCTACCACCCCATCAAAAAACTTCATAGGGTTACCATCTTCTTTAAGAAACAGATCACCCTTCGCTTTAAGGGGTGCTGTCTCTCTAACGTCAAAACTAGAGACTTCGTTCCGCTTTGCATCGTAAAACAGTAAGAAAGCACCACCTCCGATTCCTGAACTTTGTGGTTCAACGAGATTGAGCATCAGTTGAACCCCTACCATTGCGTCTATTGCATTACCACCACGTTTTAAAATGTCATAGCCGACTTGAGAGGCTACTGGGTTGGCAGTAGCAACCATAAATTTACGCGCTTTCTTGGAACTCTGAGCAGTAGCGGAAATTACCATCAGGCTAGTGATGATGGAGCTTAATAATAGTCTTCTTATCAGCATAACCTCTCTATTTGTATTTTGTTAAAGTATTGGTTTAAAGGTTGATCTTTCATAATCCCCACGGAGTCCCTCAAGTGAGGGTGGGTATATGTCATAGTTCACACATACTGAGGACAACCATTCTTTAGATTGCTCACAAGCTACCAATTAAATTTTGGAAATCTTATCATTAATAATCGCGATCTTTGGGGGATATCAACCGAAAAATTGAATTTTTAAAGAGTTTGTGAGAAAAAGTAAAAATTAAAAAATATAAAGTAAACAAAAGCTGGTAAGGATTTAGTATCGAGAAAAAAGATTATTAAAAATAGTTAGCTACAGTAGCCTCCAATAGTTGAATGTTTTTGAAGCTTCTCTTGGATATAGGATTAAATCAAATAGTTAGGAGAGATAGGTGCCCAATGAACAACTAGATACCATTCGAAAAAACTTAGCCGAAAATCCAATTTTTCCAACGGACGCAAATTTGGACCAAATCAGAGAAATTTTCGACAACATGGGAAATTCACTTCCCCAAACTATAAATATTTCAGACACCATCATATCTGAGCAAAAATTTAGTGGGATGTGGTTAGAAGTCAAAGATACGGAACCCCAGAGAGCTATACTGTATATTCATGGCGGAGGTTTTGTAATAGGATCACCAAAATCTCATCATGAACTGATGTCACGGCTTGCAGTTTCAGTGAATGCTAAGGTTCTAGGTCTAGATTATCGAAGAGCGCCCGAAAATACGTTTCCAGCTCCGATTGAAGACATAATGAGAGCCTACAGATGGATGCTTGAATCAGATCTTGAACCCAAACAAATTGTGATCGCAGGAGATTCCTGTGGTGGTGGGCTCAGTATTGCTGCATTGATATCAATCAGGGATGAAGGTTTGCCGCAACCCGCATGTGCTGCGTGCTTATCTCCTTGGAGTGATTTAGAGTGTGCAGGTGAATCAATGAAGCAAAACGAAGAATTAGATTTTCTTGTACAGCAAGAAACGTTGCTGGAATGGGCAAAGTTCTATCTGAATGGTGCAGATCCTCGCTCTCCTCTTGCGTCTACCATTCACGCAGATCTCTCAGGACTAGCACCTGTGTTAATCCAGACAGGAGGTGCGGAGATGCTGCTTACAGATGCTGTTCAACTGGAGGAAAAGCTTAAGTCTGCTGGAAATCAGGTTCGGTTAGAAGTCTGGGAAGATATGACTCATAATTGGCAAATGTTTGCTCCAATTCTGGATAAGGGTCAGGAGGCAATCGACCAAGTTGGCTCATTCATCAGAAATCAAATACCGGATTAAATGCTCTGCTTTAGTCCAATAAACTCTGTTCAGCTTTAGGAATCAATATTCTTTTGTCGTCCTTACCAGCGTGCTATTGGGCTATGCAGGGCCATTCTCAGAAGTTTTTCTGTAGGTGTCATTTGGAGGTAGGCAACAATCCGTTGCTACTACCAAAGTTAAAGAGATTCCTATGCGAAAGAATCTGGACTCGTCCAAATATTTTGAACTTCAACGTTCCAGAGCATATCAGCGACATCGTTTTGAAGAAATCCAGCCGGAATGCATTTTTGTAGATCTAGAGTTGAAAAAAAACTGAATGTTCTGAACCAGCTAATTGATTACAAATCGGAGAGATAATAGTTATGGACAGAATTGAGAGTATCGCTGAAAATTTATTCTTTCCTGAAGGTCCAAGGTGGAATCAGCGAGATTCAAAACTCTATTTCAGTGACGTCTTGTCTAGCAAAGTGTCTCGAATTAATGAGGCAGGTCATGTTGAAACTGTTTTTGAACCAGGTGAATTTCCGAGCGGGCTCGGCTTCATTCAAAATGGTGATCTTTTGGTAGTAGCTACTTCAAGTCAGGAAATATTGAGGATACCATCCGAATTATTAACTAAGGGTGGGCTATCAAGGACTGATGCATCTCATTATGCAGACATTTCAACTAGATATAATACCTGTTCAAACGATATGGTAGTAAAGCCAGATGGAACAGCATACGCAGGTGCATATCTACCAGGTTTGAGTGAATCATCTCCTCCGGGCCCATATAATTTACCAAGATTTGGTTACATAGTAATGGTCAATTCAGAAGGAGATTCAAAAATTGTAGCGGATAGAGTTTGTTTCCCTAACGGTGGCATAATTACGCCGGATGGTAAAACACTGATAATTGCTGAAACCTTCTCATACTCACTTACAAAATGGGACATTAATCACGACGGAACACTGTCCAATCGTTGTCCCTTTGCTTACCTCGGAGTACCAACAGATGGGATTTGTATTGATGAGGAGGGTTGTGCTTGGGTGGCATGTCCTTACTTTACTTATGGAGATTCTGGGGGTTGGGTTCGTGTTGCTGATGGAGGAGAAATTAAGCAGGTCATTGAACTCACAGATCCAGAAAAAAGTGCTTACGCGTGCATGTTAGGCGGAAATGATGGCAGGGACTTATTTCTTTGTGAATCAACCGTGTTGGGCCGTGAAAGGTTTAGTGGTGATGGTCGTATAAGAAAAATCCGTGTGGATGTGCCTGGAACTATGAATCAGTAAATGGTGGTTGCATTACCATTTTAACAACTCCTTTGGTTTACCATGGTCTAAAAAGGAGACTTTGCTCTTCGGATAACCTGGCGAATGTTTTCGGTAAAATAAATGGTTTTTCATCCATTGTAGCCATATTTTGTGACATCATCCAATGAGGGCCATAGCCTACATGTATTGTTTTACGTGATTGTTGTGAAAAATTGCTAAATCCACCGTGTCGCAAACTCTCCGTGAACAATATTGCATCCCCAGCCTCCACTTCCAACCCAACCATACTTGGATCCATATCAGGATTCCTATTGTATGGACTAGTTAAATTAGACTTGTGAGTACCAGGAGAAACACAAAAAGCTCCTTGATCATTTCTACAATCATGCACGAAGTAAATCATTCGTATCATCATACAGTCGATGCCATTTTCACCAAAACTATACTTGTATTTTTGAGAGGATAAGTTTGAGGATCTGCCATGGATGTTTCCACCATGACTGACAGTATTATTTTGATAATAACGAATGCGAATTTCTGAGTTATTGATAGTCGGGCGTGTTTGAATAACCGCATTAATATACTGCATGGTGGGACCATGATTGATTAGGCAATCAAAGGTTGAATCCGCATTCCAAAAATCCTCAATAATTATTGATCCACCATCTTTTTTTCGCCCCTGGGCATGATAGCCTTTTTTTGCGTTAAGATGATACTCGGGACCCCAAGGGCTCATTTTACGCAGTGGTTTTTTCAAATTTTTAATTGCATGCTTTTCCAATAAATTTATAG
>JACLAC010011038.1_pt1 | contig 29835 bp, 28 predicted proteins | sample 8027881 | NCBI WGS metagenome assembly JACLAC01 (sample SAMN15725517, study PRJNA655200) | protist metagenome | isolation source: fluorescence activated cell sorting (FACS) single amplified genomes of... | place: Spain: Blaines Bay Microbial Observatory, Mediterranean Sea | collected 2016-01-19 | reverse complement strand
TATGCGCAGGCTAGGACACTAAACCTCCGCTTTGCTACAAGGATTGAACGGAGGTCGGTGTTGTGGGGGTGATTGCACGCAAAACTGCTAGCCAATCAATTTGGAGAGTTTACTGGCGTGAGTTGACTAGCAGCTTCCAAGGCAGCTTCTGGTTTCTTCAGTTTCAAAGCGAGTTGGTAACGTAGTGCGTGGTAGAGTGAGGCCGCAGCATTGGAAGATTCGGGTTGCATTTGCTGAAGGCGGCGCTGGGCTTCCTCAGTGTTTCCACTGCGTAGATTGATGCGAGCAAGCGTCAAAGTGACATAAAGTGAGGTCTTGGAAGAATTCTCCAGGCGCTCCAGCATATCGTAGATCGTCTGGTTGTTGCCGGTGTCAGTGTAGAGTCGTTCCAATTCATCGAGCAGGCGAGGTGTCCCATTCTGTTCGAAGCTCGTACGCAACAATTCAGCCGCCTTGATCGACTGACCGTTCTGGTGAAGATGATTGGCCTCACTGATTGCGGCTGAAACGGAGTAAAGGTGCTTGATCGCTTTTTTACCGCCCGGTAGGTACTTCATACTCCAGTTGTTGAGTAGCTCAGGTTCTTGCTCTGCAGCAAGGTGGAGCCTTTGCTCATGTCGGGACCGCACTTGATCACCAATCACACCATCTGGATATAGCTCCAGAATATGTCGCTCCTGTCGCACACAGGCGGGCCAGTCTCCACGTTGGACATAGACTTCGCGTAATCCCATCAAAGCTTCTGGATGATTATGAGCCAATCGGTCAATTTCATGGCTCAACTGCTCTGCAATCCCCCACTCGCCAACTTCCAAGGTGAACTGCTGATAAGGTAGCAAGACTTCCAACTCATTTGGGAATTCCTGCCGTAGTTGAAAGAATCCCTGTAGCATACGTGGAGTATCCCAGATGTAGCGCTTGCTAACTAAATTTTTTACTCGAATATCTAGCGGAGCTTTTCGTGGAGTGATTCGAGCAAAGAGACGCTTTACTCTTCTCAGGTCACAGGACAAAACAGCACGGTGAAAATCACGATAGGTTTCAATTCTGCGCTGTTGCCGAGCTTTTTCCAAAGACACTCGAAAGCGCTGGAAAAAGCGGTCTGGGTGCAATACTAAGGATCGCAACTCAGAGGCTAGGAAGCCGAGAACAGTGAAAACGAGCATTACGGCCCACAGAGGAATATTTAGCGAAAGGGAAGGCGACAGGTATAAGAAAATTGTGTCACTATTAAGGATGGCAAAGTAGCCCAGTCCACTGAGCGCAAACAGTGCGACTGCCAACAAGATCAAGATTCGCATAAATTCTCTTGTGGAGATATTTTGTCAACGGTGGTGGTAAGGCTCGCCGTTGAGAATAGTAAAAGCCCGATAAACCTGTTCCAGTAAAATCAGACGAACCATTTGATGACTGAAAGTCATCGGGGATAAGCTTAGTTGTTTTGTCTGCTGAGGAAAAGCCTCCGGATCAACACCATAGGGACCGCCCACCATGAAAGTAATCTGTGGTACGGATTGCAGATGTAAATTTTCCAGCCAGTGTGAGAGGCCAATCGAGTCAAGTTGGTGACCTTGCTCGTCCAGTAAAATGCACTGCTCGCCTGAGAGTAGGCGCTCTTGTAGCGCCTTGGTTTCCGCTTGTTTTCGTGTGATCTCTGGTAACGATTGCCAACGTCGTTGTGGCTTGATTTCTTCCGTAACAATGTGGGCATAGTGCTGGAGGCGCTGCTGATAAATTTTCAGCCCCTCCCGCAGATAGGCCTCTTTCGTTCGGCCAATCCAGAGAAAACGGATACGGAGCATGGCATCAAAGCGAGAAAATCATTTACCTCTACGGGAGCATCAGCAAAAAGTAAAGCCATGCCGTCGCTAGCTCTGACAAAGCAGTTACTCCCAGCGAATTCAATGCCCTATTTTCAAGGAAATTCATGAAAACAGTGACGATTGCGGCACTACAGCGATCTTGGTCAGAGAATACTGAAGAAAATGTCCAGCGAGCAGAAGATTGGATCAGGATTGCAGCAGCAAAAGGAGCTCATCTCATTTTATTGCCTGAACTTTTTGAGTCACCGTACTTCTGCAAAGAACAGCGCCCTGTACATTTTGACCGAGCGCATCCTGTGACCAACCATCCAACACTGATCAGGATGCAGCAGCTTGCTCGTGAATTAGCTGTGGTTCTGCCCGTTAGTTTTTTTGAAAAGGCCGGACCTGTATTTTTCAATTCCTTGGCGATGATTGATGCCGATGGTGAGTTGCTGGATCTTTATCGAAAATCACATATTCCTGATGGCCCTGGATATCAAGAAAAGTTCTACTTCTCACCTGGGGATACAGGTTTTCGAGTCTGGATGACCAGATATGGATGTGTGGGGGTCGGTATTTGTTGGGATCAGTGGTTTCCAGAAGCTGCGCGCTGCATGGTGCTCAAAGGAGCTGAGATCTTGCTCTATCCAACAGCGATTGGTTCTGAACCCTTAGCTCCGGAATGGGACTCTCAAGCGCACTGGATGCGAGTTATGCAGGGCCATGCAGCAGCCAATATGGTCCCCTTGATCGCAGCAAATCGAGTAGGGATGGAGACTGGCGAAGAGTACACTCTCAGTTTTTATGGTTCTTCATTCATTGCAGGCTCAATGGGTGAACTTCTACAAACCGCACCCAGAGATGAGGAAGCCATTTTGCTGCAGTCATTTGATCTGGAAACGCTTCGAATACAACGACAAAGCTGGGGTGTTTTTCGTGACCGCAGACCAGACCTGTATGAACCAATTCTGAGCTTGGAAGGAAGGGTGAAGCAACACCCTTGAATCTTTTCGGGAACGAAATGATCTTGAACTTGAAGGGTGTTCTCATAGCTTACTAACTTTGTGATCTTATAATTTGTCTTAAAAATATCGGCTCTCACACGGAAGGATCTAAGGAGTTGGTATGTGGAAAATATTGTTTGCGCTAACACTAGTTTTATCGGCAACTGGTTTTTTTCTGGTTTGGCAGGAACAAGGCTCGTCGCGAGCCGCTTACCAAATAAGTGGCCCTAAAACCTTGCTAGATGAACTGAAGGTTGAGGCGTTGGCGACACTGCGGGTCAGCACTGCGGATCAAAACTTTGAATTGAAGCAAGTCGATGGTGCGTGGCGAGTTGGGGAATCGGACTGGCCTGCTGAGAGTCAACAGGTTCGCAATTTATTATTAGCCCTGCTGGAAACCAAAGTAGGTGACGTAGTGACCAGTAATCCTGAACGACATCCTCGACTGGAATTAGTTGATCCGGAAGCTGGAGGTGACGGCACTGCAAAGCGTCTGGATTTGATAGACCAGCAGCAACGACCTGTGCTGCAACTTTTAATTGGCAAGCCAAGGGAACAGGGTGACGGACAATACATCCGGTTTTTTGGTGAAGAAACGGCTTTTCTGATTGCGGAGCAACTCCCCCTTGAGACTTCAGAAGCTGGCTGGATGCAGAAAAACCTCTTCACTCTGGGTGATGCTTCCATTCAAGTCTTAAAAGTAGAAACACCAGGAGGTATTGAATACACCTTGGAACATAACGCAGAAGCTACTGATAAGTGGAAACTGTCAGATCAGCAAGCTGTCGAACAACTCAACACTTCCGCGGTAGAACAGATGGCTCGTGCTTTGCGCAGTCTAGAGTTTGATTCCTTGAAGTCCGTTAAAACTCCTCCTGAAGAAGTTGGCCGAAATGAAGTTTTTCAAGTTACAGCAACTGCTAGTGATGGCAGATCTCTAAAAATATCGGTAGGTGCAACAGAGGTTGCTGAACAGCATTGGATCAGTCTTGCGTTAGTGAGCAACGGCGATAATCAAACGATGAATCAGGAAACAGAACTGCTGAATCAGCAGACGGAGCCATGGATTTTTGCAATCTCTGCCTATTCGATTCAAGCTTTGTTGAAAGATCGCTCTGCTTTGTTGGAGCAGAAGTAGTGTCACTGCAGATGATAGAGGGCCATACGGAGCTGAGCTTCCAATATGCTCGAGTTGATGGTCAAGAAGAGACCCTTTTAGAATTTTTGCTCCGGCGCTTTCGTTACTATGGTCCAGTGGAGTGGGGAGATCATATCAAATCCGGCCATCTGTTGGTGGATGGTCAGCAAGGGAAGGCAGAACAAAAACTGCGAAACAACCAACGAGTGGTCTATCTGCGTCCTGATTCGCTTGAACCTTCTGTGGATGCTGATTATGAGGTGCTCTTTGAAGATGAGTGGCTAATCGGTTTGAATAAGTCTGGAGACCTTCCAACCAGCCCTTCAGGTAGGTACTTCAAAAATACACTCATGCATCTTGTTCGTGAGCGCTTTGGCTGGCAGAAACTCTATACGATTCACCGTCTAGATCGTGAGACCAGCGGAGTCGTGTTATTTGCTAAGACTCATCAAATGGCTCAGCAGATGGCGGCTTTGTTCCGTGATAAGCAAGTCCGCAAGGAGTACCGTGCCGTTGTCACCACCCCATTACCCAAGGAAGAAATTCTGGTATCGAAACCCATTGGACCAGATCGATCTAGTTCCATTCGGATCAAGCAATCGGTTTGTGAGGACGGAAAACCAAGTGAGACACGTTTTCGCCAATTAAAAACCATTGGAGAGTGTGCTTACTTGCAAATTCATCCGACGACCGGGCGGACTCACCAGATTCGTGTACATGCGGCAGCTAGTGGATTCCCAATTGTGGGAGACAAGCTTTATGGACTGGCTGAGAAAGATTTTTTGCGTTGGCTGGAAGAAGGAGAAGCTTTTCTAAAAGCTAGGAACTTACCGAACCGCCAACTCTTGCACGCCTACCAGATTGATTTCATTCATCCCCAAACAAATCAACCAATTTGCCTGTTGGCATCAGATGAAAAAATGCTTCTTCATCTTTCTGCCGAGGAAGAACTAAGCCACTAACCACCCTTTGAGGTAGTATGTCGAATGTTCGTGAGATTGCTCAGTATTGGGCTGAGAGCAATTGCTTTGATGAAACCACTCGTGAAGAAGCAAAACTATTGCTGGAAACAGCAACAGAAGAAGAATTGATGGATCGTTTCGGGACCACCCTAGAGTTTGGTACAGGTGGTCTACGTGGAGTAATGGGAGTTGGTCTGAACAGAATGAATCGTTACACCGTGATGCAGGCCACAGAAGGGCTGGCTCGCTACATTGAGAAGCGCCAAGAAACAGATGCATCAGGAGTTGTGATTGGCTTTGACTCACGAAACAACTCAGAGGTGTTCGCCCATGCTGCAGCTGAGGTTTTGGCTAAGCACGGTATCCGAGTTTACCTATTTCGTGACATCGTTCCTACACCGGTGGTCTCTTATGCCTTGCTGCAAAAAAAAGCAGTAGCAGCGATCATCCTGACCGCCAGTCATAACCCACCCGAATACAATGGCTACAAGGTGTACTGGAAACATGGGGGTCAGATTATCCCACCAGATGATGAGATGATTATCGACGAAGTCCGAAGCGTAGACGACATTGCGGAGATTCCTCAGATGGATTTCGAAGAAGCCTTGCAGCAGGGTCGTATTGAGTGGATTGAAGATGACATTGATCCAGAATACCTAGAAAAATTGCTTCCACTGAGTTTTGGTAAGCCCTCTCAGAACGAGCAGTTGGGTGTTGTCTATACCCCACTTCATGGAACTGGGGGTCGGCTTGTTCCACGCCTGCTGAAGGAACGCGGTTTCACTAACGTGCACTGTGTTGCCAGTCAAATGGTTCCTGATGGAAATTTCTCAACTGTACTTTCTCCAAACCCTGAGGATGCAGCGGCCTACGAACTACCAATAGCGGAAGCTCAGGCAGAACATCAACTGATTCTGGCCAACGATCCCGATGCTGATCGCCTCGGTGTGATGGTTCGAAATAATCAACAGGAATGGGTTCGGCTGAATGGGAATCAGATCGGTGCTCTCTTACTAGATTTTGTACTCGGGATTCTGCAAGAGAGTGGTAAGTTGCCAGAGAATGGCCTTTACATCGGATCGATCGTGACATCTCCTCTGGGTAAGCGGATTGCTGAACACTATGGTTTGGCTGTGAAAGAAGTTCTCACAGGTTTCAAATGGATTTGGTCTGTTGCTCTCCAGGCAGAGTCTAAAGGTCAGAAATTCCTCTTCGGAATGGAGGAAAGTCATGGCTATTTGATGGGTAATCACACAGGGGATAAGGATGGTGTCTGGGCTGCGATGGCCTTTGCAGAAATGGTAGCCTCACTCAAGGCTCAGGGTAGTGGCCCAATCCAGCGTCTGGAAGAGTTGTATCAGCAATATGGCTTTCATTTGGACTCTCTTCACAATCGAAACTTTCTTGGTCTTGAGGGCAAGCAACAAATGGAACTAACACTTTCGCAACTCCGTGAAAATCCACCAGAGAGGCTGGCAGGTTTGAAAGTCCAACGAATCATCGATCTGCTCACTGACCAGGAGCGAATTCCTGGGAATCCTGAGATACAGGTTGGACCTGGCTTACCGAGATCTAATGTGATTATTCTGCAATTGGAGCAGAACGCACGAGTAATCGTTCGTCCATCAGGTACAGAGCCGAAAGTGAAATACTATTTCAATTTGAGTGGAGAGAGAGAAGCTCTGCGAGAGCGATTAGCCCAGCTTAAAGCTTCACTGGGACTCAGCACATGAGACTCTTTCTCTTTTTGCTCGTAGCACTTGGACTTTGGCCTCAAGGATTACAGGCTCAGGGTGTCGTTTCAGAACGTGGTCAGGCTGCCGTTCGGGTTTACAATGAAAACTATGTCCGAGCTCGCGAGTCGGCCATTGCGATTGCAAAGAAAGATATTCTGACCCGAACGATGACTCAATTTCTGAAACCCGAAGACGTAGAACAACTCTACCCTGTCTTGGAAAATCGGTTACTCAACGAACCTGATTCCTTTATCGAGTCAACTAGAGTGATCGAGGAATTTGCTGACGATAAGGCTCAGGAATTCTTCGTTGTCATGGAAGCTCGCCTTTATCGCTCCAGAATCGTAGGAGGCCTACAACAGCTAGCAGTTCCACTGCAAAATGATCTCACGCAACCAGTTTCTATTCGGTTACGTTTTGATGAGAGCGAGTGGTTTGTGAAGGCGGATCAAGAAAAATTGCTGAAGAGCATGTTGCAGCGCCGACTTGCTCCCTATCGGATTTTTCTCGACGAAGAGCAGGAAAATCCTGATACCCCAGTCTTCGATCTGCGCTTCAGTAAAGCTGCACAACAACTTTTGAATAAGAATTTTAATTCTGCCACCATCGGCATTCAATTGCTGCTAAAAAACCAAGGTCAAACACTTGGAGAAGTTTACGCACAACGCTTGATCAGCAATCGAAATGCAAGTTTTGTGATTGCTGTTTTGTTGGATCAATTAATGTTGGACTGGGCTCCTCTCATTCGAGATCTTCGCCAATTACAACGGAAAGACGATGGGCAGCTACGACTTGAAGTGTTGAATGCTCCCTCTGCCGATATGGAAGCTGAGCTCTTCAGATCAGTGGGGAGGCAGATCGGTTGGAACCAACCAACGTTACACATGCTCACGCCCTATAGTATTGTTTATCAGGGTAGACCAGAACAGCCGCATTCAGAAATTTTTGAGTCCTTACAGAAGTTCCAAGATTCTCGATTCCGCTCTAAAGAGCTTGGCCGTGATCAAGCTACTATTATTTGGCGTCTTGGTTGGAATGAATCTCTGAAATCTTTGAATAAAGCGCTTGAAAACCCGCCTGATTGGCCAGAGACGAAGCCCATCATTGATTGGATTTTGCCTGAAAACCAGCAGGGAAGCTTTTATTTGCCAATACAGTCTTTAGTTTATGCAGAGTTGTCTAATCGCGGAAGCAGCCATTGGTTTTTTCTTGAGTTGCCCAAAGAGAGCAAAGCAAATTGGCAAATATCTTGGGATGTGCTTGGAAGTACAAAACTACAGCCAGAAATTTTCCTTCTTGACTCCAAGCGCAAGCGCATAAACCAACAATTCATGATGAAAAAGAAAGCAATTACAATTAATTACGAAAATATACCGGAAAATGGAAAATTATTTCTAAGGATTTCAGACGAGATTGGCTATATTAAGTCTTCTGTTGGTGGATACCAAAGTTTTCGCTACGTAATGCGTGTAGAAAAGAAATGATCTCAGGAATCTGAAGAGCTTTATAAGATCATGGAATGCCGTCAGTCCGTTGTTGTTGGTGAATATCTTCACCTGATCTACCGAATCCAAGGAATGGGTCGGGTGGTGAAAGCTTCTACGCTGGTTCAAAGATTAGATAGCAGTCCCTCTACTGTTCACGCAACCCTACGTCGCTTGGAACGTGACGGATTAGTGAATCTTAACGATCGTAAAGAAATTGAACTGACCGAGGAAGGAAAGGAAACTGCCGCAGGTATTGCTCATCGTCATAATCTTGCAGAATATTTTCTTTGGCATGAATTAAAAATTCCGTGGTATCTGGTTCACACACACTCACATAGTTTAGAGCATGCGATCACTCCTTTAGTTGCTGACCGCTTAGAAGAATATCTTGGATATCCGAAATTTTGTCCTCATGGATCTCCAATGCCCGGGGTCGAACATCCTCACAAATCTCTACTTCCCCTAAGTGAAGTTTCCACAGGCACAAAAATCGAAGTCGTAATGCTGGATGAGTCTATTGAAGACGAGGAGGATCTCCTCAAATACCTTCAAGATTCTCTGGTGATGCCTGGGCAGCAGCACATGGTTCAGGAACGAATTGATGTCGCTCATACACTGGTCTTGCAGTCTGAGAATGGACCGATAAACCTTCCTTATGGCATTGCAGCTTTAATTGACGTACGCGAGATTGGCTGACCACGACTCCTCCGTTTTCGATTCTTCCTAACAATTTTTAAATTATCCTCAAACATTGCTTGACATCCTAGGGTGTTTTTTATATTCTCATAAGCTTTCGCGAGTTATCGTGAGTTCTTTGAGAGTCGATGTGAGGCGAGGCGAACTTCAGGGTGTTTATAAGACTCGGGGTTTGCTTTTAATAGAAGGAGCCCTGAAGTCTGTTAATAGACTTTGAGTAGAAAACAAGTATCAAACACAAGAGTTTGATCCTGGCTCAGAACGAACGCTGGCGGCATGCTTCATACATGCAAGTCGAACGTGAAAGACCTTCGGGTCAAGTAAAGTGGCGCACGGGTGAGTAACGCGTAGATAATCTGCCCCGCTGTCTGGGATAACCTTTCGAAAGGAAGGCTAATACCGGATAACACGATTCCTTTTAAGGGAGTCGTTGAAAGTTGCGGCGCAACGGGATGAGTCTGCGTCCCATTAGCTAGTTGGTAGGGTAAAGGCCTACCAAGGCGACGATGGGTAGCGGGTTTGAGAGGACGATCCGCCACACTGGAACTGAGACACGGTCCAGACTCCTACGGGAGGCAGCAGTAGGGAATTTTGCGCAATGGGCGAAAGCCTGACGCAGCAATGCCGCGTGAGTGAAGAAGGCCTTCGGGTCGTAAAGCTCTTTATCTTCGGGAAGATGATGACGGTACCGAAGGAAGAAGCACCGGCTAACTACGTGCCAGCAGCCGCGGTAATACGTAGGGTGCAAGCGTTGTTCGGAATCACTGGGCGTAAAGGGCGTGTAGGCGGAACGATTAGCGAGGGGTGAAATCCCGGGGCTCAACCCCGGAACTGCTCTTCGAACTGTCGATCTAGAGAAGGTCAGGGGCCGGCGGAATTCCTGGTGTAGAGGTGAAATTCGTAGAGATCAGGAGGAACATCGGAGGCGAAGGCGGCCGGCTGGGGCCATTCTGACGCTGAGGCGCGAAAGCGTGGGGAGCAAACAGGATTAGATACCCTGGTAGTCCACGCCGTAAACGATGGGTACTAGGTGTCCGGGATGTTCGACCATTCTGGGTACCGCAGCTAACGCAGTAAGTACCCCGCCTGGGAAGTACGGTCGCAAGACTAAAACTCAAAGGAATTGACGGGGGCCCGCACAAGCGGTGGAACATGTGGTTTAATTCGACGCAACGCGCAAAACCTTACCTGGATTTGACATCCCGGGCTCACCTCAGAGATGAGGTTTTCTCTTCGGAGACCCGGTGACAGGTGCTGCATGGCTGTCGTCAGCTCGTGTCGTGAGATGTTGGGTTAAGTCCCGCAACGAGCGCAACCCTTGTCCCTAGTTGCCAGCATTGAGTTGGGCACTCTAGGGAGACTGCCGGTGATAAGCCGGAGGAAGGTGGGGATGACGTCAAGTCCTCATGGCCTTTATGTCCAGGGCTACACACGTGTTACAATGGGGGTGACAAAGAGTGGCCAAGCTGCGAAGCTGCGCAAATCTCAAAAAAACCCTCTCAGTTCGGATCGCAGTCTGCAACTCGACTGCGTGAAGTTGGAATCGCTAGTAATCGCGGATCAGCACGCCGCGGTGAATACGTTCCCGGGCCTTGTACACACCGCCCGTCACACCATGGGAGTTGACAGGGGCAGAAGACGTTGAGCCAACCGCAAGGAGGTAGACGTCCAAGCTCTTGTCGATGACTGGGGTGAAGTCGTAACAAGGTAGCCGTAGGAGAACCTGCGGCTGGATCACCTCCTTTCTAAGGAATCCTTGGCCAGCAGTAGCAAAGCACTTCGGTGTTGAGTCGACTCAGGTCCAAGGCAAGTCGAAGCATTCCTGAAAAACCGCCTCTTCACATCAACCACCAAAGGGCCTGTAGCTCAGCTGGTTAGAGCGCACCCCTGATAAGGGTGAGGTCGGTGGTTCAAGTCCACCCAGGCCCACCACGGGGGATTAGCTCAGCTGGGAGAGCGCCTGCTTTGCACGCAGGAGGTCAGCGGTTCGATCCCGCTATCCTCCACCAGGTCACTTTCTCGCCATACTTTTGCCGAAAAAATCAGCTCTTTTGAAAACTAGGCCAAAGCCTGCCCAGGTCTTAATTGGGGTAGATCCTTTGGAGAACAGAAGTGGATCCAGAGCAGAGCGTTGAGGATTCCACGGAGAAGATAGAGAAGAAGTCAAATGAAAAGGGCGCAGGGCGGATGCCTTGGCTCCAGGAAGCGATGAAGGACGTGGCAAGCTGCGATAAGCCTCGGGGAGAAGCAAACATTCTTTGATCCGGGGATTTCCGAATGGGGAAACCCGCCTGAGTCTCTCAGGCATCGCTGGCTGAATTCATAGGTCAGCGAAGCGAACCCGGGGAACTGAAACATCTAAGTACCCGGAGGAAAAAAAATCAAACGAGATTCCCTCAGTAGCGGCGAGCGAACGGGGAAGAGCCCAAACCATCCGGTACGCCGGGTGGGGTTGTAGGACCATCACACGAGCAGGCAAAGGGTTAGCGGAAGCACTTGGGAAAGTGCGCCAGAGAGGGTTAGAGCCCCGTAGGCGAAAACCGTGAGCCGCTCGATGGCACCTGAGTAGGACGGGACACGTGAAATCCTGTTCGAAGCTGGGGGGACCACCCTCCAAGGCTAAATATTCCCTGGAGACCGATAGCGAACCAGTACCGTGAGGGAAAGGTGAAAAGAACCCCGATAAGGGGAGTGAAATAGATCCTGAAACCCTGTGTCTACAAGCAGTGGAAGCTCCTCATGAGAGCGACCGCGTGCCTTTTGCATAATGAGCCAACGAGTTAAGGTCAGTGGCAAGGTTAAGTTATTAACGGAGCCGAAGCGAAAGCGAGTCTGAATAGGGCGTCGAGTCGCTGGCCTTAGACCCGAAACCGAGTGATCTAGCCCCGTCCAGGTTGAAGCTTGGGTAAGACCAAGTGAAGGACCGAACCAGTATACCTTAAAACGTATTTGGATGAGGTGGGGTTAGGAGTGAAAGGCTAATCAAACTCGGAAATAGCTGGTTCTCCCCGAAATATATTTAGGTATAGCCTCGAGATAGGCTGCCGGAGGTAGAGCACTGATTGGACTAGGGGGCCCACCAGCCTACCAAACCCAGTCAAACTCCGAATGCCGGTAAGTCATTTCTCGGGAGTCAGACGGCGTGAGCTAACTTTCGTCGTCGAAAGGGAAACAACCCAGACCGCCAGCTAAGGCCCCCAAGTATCAGTTAAGTGTGAAAGGATGTGGGAGCGCCCAGACAACCAGGAAGTTAGCTTAGAAGCAGCTACCTTTTAAAGAAAGCGTAATAGCTCACTGGTCAAGCGAACCTGCGCCGAAAATATAACGGGGCTCAAACTGATCGCCGAAGCTGCGGAATCAATATGATTGGTAGGGGAGCTTTCCCTGGGCGGTGAAGCTGGATCGAAAGGGCCAGTGGAGCGCAGGGAAGTGAGGATGTTGGCATGAGTAACGAAAATGCGGGTGAGAAACCCGCACGCCGAAAGTCCAAGGGTTCCCGTGGCCATGTTAATCAGCCCGGGGTTAGTCGGCCCCTAAGGCGAGGCCGAAAGGCGTAGTCGATGGGAAACAGGCTAATATTCCTGTACTGAAAGTCGCGCGCGATGGAGGGACGCAGTAGGATAGGTCAGCCGGGTGACGGATATCCCGGTTTAAGGTCGTAGTCGGTCTGCTTAGGTAAATCCGGGCAGGCAACGACGAGAACTGATGACGAGAGGTTCGCCTCACAAAGTGATTGATTCCACACTGCCAAGAAAAGCTTCTAAGTATAGTAACTTTCAACCGTACCCCAAACCGACACAGGTGGACAGGTAGAAAATACCAAGGCGCTTGAGTGATATCACGTTAAGGAACTCTGCAAAATAGCTCCGTATCTTCGGTAGAAGGAGTGCCTCCAGTATGTGAATGGGCTCGCCCCAAGAGCAGACAGAGGCCGCAGTGAAAGGGCCCAGGCGACTGTTTAGCAAAAACATAGCACTCTGCTAAATCGTAAGATGACGTATAGGGTGTGACGCCTGCCCGGTGCCGGAAGGTTAAGAGGAGGAGTCAGCGCAAGCGAAGCTGCGAATCGAAGCCCCGGTAAACGGCGGCCGTAACTATAACGGTCCTAAGGTAGCGAAATTCCTTGTCGGGTAAGTTCCGACCTGCACGAATGGCGTAACGATCTGGGCACTGTCTCAACGTGATACTCAGTGAAATTGAAACAGCGGTGAAGATACCGTTAACCCGCAGCAAGACGGAAAGACCCCGTGAACCTTTACTATAGCTTGGCAGTGAATCTCGGATGAGCTTGTGTAGGATAGGTGGTAGACTTTGAAGGACCAACGCTAGTTGGTCTGGAGTCGCCCTTGAAATACCACCCTGGCTTGTCTGGGCTTCTAACCCGGATCCATTAGCTGGATCGGGGACCCTGTCTGGTGGGTAGTTTGACTGGGGCGGTCGCCTCCTAAAGCGTAACGGAGGCGCGCAAAGGTTCCCTCAGAACGATTGGAAACCGTTCGCAGAGCGTAAAGGCATAAGGGAGCCTGACTGCAAGAGAGACATCTCAAGCAGGGACGAAAGTCGGTCTTAGTGATCCGGTGGTCCCGTGTGGAAGGGCCATCGCTCAACGGATAAAAGGTACTCCGGGGATAACAGGCTAATCGCGCCCAAGAGTTCATATCGACGGCGCGGTTTGGCACCTCGATGTCGGCTCATCGCATCCTGGGGCTGAAGCAGGTCCCAAGGGTATGGCTGTTCGCCATTTAAAGCGGTACGCGAGCTGGGTTCAGAACGTCGTGAGACAGTTCGGTCCCTATCTGTTGTGGGCGCAGGAGATTTGAGAGGAGCTGCTCTTAGTACGAGAGGACCGGAGTGGACGAACCTCTAGTGTTCCGGTTGTCGCGCCAGCGGCACCGCCGGGTAGCTACGTTCGGAAGAGATAACCGCTGAAAGCATCTAAGCGGGAAACTCGCCTCAAGAGAGATCTCCCGGGCATTTATGCCCCTTAAGGTCACAGAAAGACGATCTGTTCGATAGGCTGGAAATGGAAGCATGGCAACATGTGCAGTTGACCAGTACTAAGCGACCGTGCGATTTGACTTCCCTCTTCCTTCTTCGTGTCCTCAACCCTCTTCTCTCGTCCAGCGCTTGAGTTTGGTGTCTATAGCCAGGGGGTGACACCTGTTACCATCCCGAACACAGTAGTTAAGACCTTGAACGCCTATGGTACTGCCGAGGTTACTCGGTGGGAGAGTCGGTCGATGCCAAACTCAAAAGCTGGATGGGGAAACAATACCTTCGAATTTTCAGGCGCGTAGCTCAGTGGGAGAGCACTACCTCGACACGGTAGGGGTCGTCGGTTCAATCCCGACCGTGCCTACCAAACCATTTAATTCTACTGGAGGCGACCATAGGCATTCGTAGATCGAAAGCTCCAAACAAGCAAGACGACTCAATACGAGTCAACGACCAAATCACCGCTCCGCGGATCAGATTGATTGACGGAGAAGGTGGACAGGTTGGAGTGATTACAGTTGCCGATGCCCTCACCAGAGCTCAATCGGATGGACTTGATTTAGTAGAAGTTTCTCCTAAGGCGGACCCGCCTGTTTGCCGGTTGATGGACTACGGAAAATTCAAATATCAGCAAAGCAAAAGGCAACACGCTGCCAAGATTCATCAAAAGGTAATACATGTCAAGGAGGTAAAACTCCGACCTAAGATTGAAGATCATGATCTGCAATTCAAGGTGCGAAACACTCTTCGCTTCCTTGAAGATGGTGATAAAGTGAAAGTCAATGTTGTGTTCATGGGTCGAGAAATGGCCCACAAAGACTTAGGCTTGGTTCTTATTGAGCGATTTCAAAACATGATTGGTGAGAATGGGATTGTTGAGCAACCTGTCCGGAATGAGGGACGCTCAATGTTCATGATTCTCGCTCCACCTAAGAAGAAGTAATATGGCTGGCTACAAAATGAAGACCCACAAGGGTGGGGCAAAGCGATTTAAAATGACAGGATCGGGAAAATTTAAACGGAAAAAAGCTTACTTGCGTCACGGCATGCGTAAGCGAAGTAATGATGCAAAGCGCAGCCTGCGACAAAAGGGATATGTTGAGGGCAGCGACCATCAAGCAGTAGTCGCACTGCTCCCATACGCTTAAAGGATCTGACCAATGTCACGAGTTAAAAGAGCAGTACACGCTCGCAAAAAAAAGAACGCGTATTTTAAAGCTGCCAAAGGATACCGAGGTGGCCGTGGTCGTTTATGGCGAACTGTTAAAGACGCAGTTGAGCGCGCCAGAGAATATTCTTACCGTGATCGTAAGGTTCGCAAGCGCGATTATAGACAATTATGGATCATGAGGATCAACGCAGCTGTTCGTGAACATGGCTTGAGTTACAGCGTATTCATGCACAGCCTAAAAAATGCGGGCATTGAGCTGGACCGAAAATCACTTGCTGATCTCGCCTACGAAAACCCTACTGAATTTGCAAAACTTGTAGAACAAGTACAGCAAAAAGTTGCTGCCTGATTTCATTGGGAGTCACATGACTCCCATCACTCCCCGTCCGCTTCTCCTACCAATAATTTTTCCACTTCAACACGATCAAGCGGGGTCCAAGTACTGGCATTCTTGCCATCAGGATTTCTTTCTAACTTCTCCGATACTTCTTCTAATAATAGCTTTGAGTAGCTCACTTCCACGACTTCTTCCATGAATTTGGAGTGAATGGCTAGCCGCTTCGGAAAAACTCCGAGCAGAATTTAAATCCAGTAAGTAATTGAACAACCAAGGAGTTTTCTGAAAGACTCTAACAACTTGGTTGGCCAATGATGGACGACGATGCAAAAGCAGAGTGAGATGAGTGAGCCAATAGTACCTTTTCGTCAAGGCAGGTAGTTGGTTGGCGTAATTAAACACCAGCTCATCTATACTTGGCTTCTCTTTCTGCTTTTTTAATATTCGATCAATCAGCAAAGCTTGTTCCATAGCATTGCTGATTCCTTCTCCTGTAATTGCATCCAAATATCCTGCCGCATCTCCCACCAATACCACTTTCCCAGTGCCAGTTCGTTTCACTGTTTGATGAAGCGGGCCTATCCCAATCAGTTGATCTTTAGCTTCGCTAGAAAGCAGTTTTGGGCCTAAATTACTGAATACTTGTAATGTTTCTTTTAAAGAAATCGGCTTTTGCCAACTTGATATCAATTCTCGGTGACTCAAAACAGCAATACCAACAGTATTCGGGGATACAGGTGTGACATAGGCCTCCATATCCTTTGACCAGTGCACCTCTACCAAATTGGTCCATGGTGTAATTTGATAATGCTGCCTCAAGCCCCAACGCTTCAGTTTGGAGGGTGGTCCATTCAGTTCAGCCCACCTTCGAATGGGAGAGTGCAATCCGTCTGCAGCGATTAGTAATTTTGGTCTCAGGGTTTGGCGATTAAAGTGAACGATAGGTTGCTCTGCTGAGCCCTCCACTGTAGCAACCGTGTTTTCAAGAATGTTGATTCCTGGTTCTTGTTCAACGGCCTGACTTAGTAGTTTTGAAAGTTCAGAGCGTTCAATTCCCCAACCATCACCTTTGCCAAAATAGCCTGATGCACACTCACCGTTTGGAGCAATATATCGAATACCCGCAAACTGATGGTATTCTATTTTGTTGATCAATTCCTGAGGAACCAAGCGCTTCAGTGAATTAACTCCGCCTGGCATCAACCCTTCTCCACAGGCTTTGATCACGGGAAAGCTACGCTTCTCAATCACCGTTGTGTCTAGGTCTCTTCGCGCACATACCAGTGCTGCTGACAGACCTGCCGGCCCCCCACCTATGACAACTATCTCTGTCATCAGATTTTCCAGCTCATTTGCTGGCATACGTTAAGGTTTTGAAAATTAACAAAAAACTTATCGTTTCTGAACATTACTCCCCTAAGTTGCTGTTAACATAGACTTTCCATGAAGGAGTCATGGCTGACGCAGGAATATTACCGAGTTGTTTTTATTTCAGATATTCATCTTGGGACCAAGGGTACACAAGCCAACCAACTCTGCAATTTCTTGAAATACAATGACTATGATCAACTCTATCTGGTTGGAGACATCATTGATGTCTGGAAACTGAAGCGCAAGGTTTACTGGCCACAGGACCACTCCAACGTGATTCGCCGTATTCTAACAATAGCTAAACGAGAGACTTAGGAGGCCGATGTCTTGAACTTAAAACTCATTACTTTTCTGATGAGTCCAGTTAATATTTTAGTTGTAATTCTTTGGAAAACTCATTGGTCAGATCCACAATATCTGCTTACACAGCACCTAACAAACTCCTCAAGGAGATATTTTATGAAGCTGATTTTCCAATTATTAATTTCAACCTGGTTACTCATTTTCGCAGTAGAATTCAGTCAGGCAGGACAGATCAAACTTGGTCAGCCACTGCCGAAAGTTACTTTGAACGAACTGGGAAAACTCAATCTGGAGGGAGAGCAAATCAGTTATGTACCCTGGAACAGCAGAGAGCTTCGTGGGAAGGTATTCACCATTTACCATCTGGCTGGAACCCGTTCGGCAGCATCCCTGAATGATGCCTTTATTGATCGACTTTTGGAGGAACAGTTTGACCTGCTCCCGGGGAATCCCCATCAGACATTCAATATCATCAATTTAGACGATGCCATGTTTGGCACTTCCGGGATTGTCCAGCGAACTGTAGAAGACCGTAAGCGGAAGTATATCGTGCCTGGCTTCGCACTGGACAAGGAGGGAGTAATTCGCAAAGCATGGGGATTAGCTCCGGAGAGCTCTGCGGTGATCATCCTCAATCAAGCTGGAAAAGTAGTTTTTTTCAAGGATGGACAGCTCAGCCAAGCAGAGATTGATCAGGCTATTCAGGTGATCAAAAAAAATCTCTAGCTGACTTTTCTCTAACAGAAATCTCATTCGGGGCTAACACTCATCAGGCAATCCGTCATAAATAATTTTTGCCATTGATGGGGAGCAAGGATGGTTCATAGGCTAATGCAAACCAACTGAGATCCTTTCCAAACCACTCAACAGACTGGTTCTCGAGCTAGAAATTCTGACCGAAATAAGTCGTTTGAATCATGAATATGAGCAGCTGCCAGTCGATCTGACATCTGCTAGTTACTGGATAATCTGTGTACACCCCTCCTCTTCTTTTTCATTCCTTCCTCTCTAGAATGGTCAACAATTCGATGTGTGGGGTGGCTGGAAAAAAATTGAACGCCTGCTGCCACTTCAGCTCATAGCAGTCCTGAAGGCCTTTGAGATCCCGAGCACAAGTGCTTACATTGCAGGAGAGATAGATCAGTCTCTTGGGCTTCACCTTGAGGAGTTGTTGACGGACTTGATTGGCAATTCCAGCCCGTGGCGGATTGAGTAGAACAGTTTGCTGTCCACCAATTTGTTTCAAGGCTTGTTGTACTTTTGAGAGAGTGACCTGAAAGTGAGGAATTTCTTTGGTGTTCCTCTGAGCAAAATGGGTTGCGTCAGGGTTTTCTTCAACAATCACACAGCTTTGTATCTGCTCGGCATGGGGCAAACTGAGAGTTCCCACCCCACCATATAGATCTAAGACCTCTTCTCCCTTGATCCATTCACCGACTACCGGCACAAGTAGTTCCAGGCAGAATGGATTGATTTGAAAGAAACCTAGCCCTCCAAAATAGATTCTGGCATTCGCAACAGATTCGAACAACTCACTTTGAGAGAGTGCTTCTTTTGGGAAGCCCTCAGAATAAGCAATGAACTGAAAATCCAGTTTCGGCCAGTAGCGCTGGTGAGCGGTTAACCGTTGTTTTGCAGCTGCATTCAGCTGGAGTAAAGCAACAACTTGCCCTGCTCGATTCCCTCGTAAAACCAAGCGGCCCATCTCCTTTGGTCGGAGTTGAGCGTCATCGAGCAGAAGGATCAATTCCTGAGATGCCCGTTGCAGGGTGGGTAGCCCGAGTTGGCAAGTTTCTACAGGAATTGGATTTTGACTCGCAGGCTCATGAAGAGCCAAGTGCAGTCGGTTCTTCACTTGGGTAAAATGGAACTCTAACCGATTGCGGTAGCCCAACCGAGGCCCCATCTCACTCACCTGTAAATCGTTATGACAGAGCACCGTTTGACGTTGGAGGGCATCGAGAACAATCTGACGTTTCCAGTACGCTTCTAATTCTGGAGCAAGAATTTGCCAGGGGCTGCAGCAGTGAAAGTGATCTTCTTGTGGTGCAATCCGCTCTGGAGCTTCCTCCAAGATTCGAACAAGCCGGGCTTCTGAAAAATCTCCCCGCTGTTTCTGTAATTCGATCTCTACGACCTCTCCAGGTAAAGCTCCCGGAATGAAAACAACCTGTCCCTTTAAGTGCCCTAGACCTGCTCCACCGAAGACAAGTTTTTCAACTTGGCATTGGAAAAGAGCCACTAGAGATGTCCGTCTGACAGAAACAAGTCATCCCGGTGAATTACCGCTCGTGTATGTCCGTTGGCTTCACTCTGCTGGAGCAAGACCCGCAAGGCTTGAGCGGATTGAGCCGCGAGTCCAACCCCGATGAGTTCGTGTTGGAGATTGAAGATATTGACTGGATCCTTGGCACTAAAATTCCCTTGGACCTCACAAACGCCGGAGAGCAAGAGACTCTTTTTATGAACTCGTAAAGCTTGTTCAGCACCTGAATCCACATGTAGTTCACCTTGACTCAGCGCACCTGCCGCGAGCCATTGGCGATAACCCCTGAGCTTTGCTCCATGAGCTACGAAATGAGTGCCTACCTGCGCACCATCCAAGATTTTGAGAACAGTATTGGGCTCTTTCCCGGCAGTAATGTAGGCATTAATCCCAAAGGAGATCGATTTTCCTGCCGCACGCACTTTGCTCTCCATCCCCCCACGACCCACTTTGGTTCCTGGGCGTTGGCAATGCTGAAGCAACTCCTGATTCACTTGTTTGACTTCGGAGAGTACCACGTCGTTGAAAGAACCATCAGTTTGTTGCTCACGAACCAGCAACCCTGGTGCACTAGTCAGGAAAAACAGATGACTGGCTCCGGCCAATGCAGCAAAAGAAACGGCGAGTTGGTCGTTGTCACCAAAGAAAGGCAACTCTTCTGTGGAGACTACATCGTTTTCATTGATGATTGGTAAGATTCCAAAATGCAGCAGTTGTTGGACAGTATTGCGGATATTTAGATACGATTGTCGTTTGGCAAAGTCAGCCCGAGTGACGAGTACCTGAGCTACAAGGATTTGGTATTCCTGAAAAAATTCTGAGTAGATTTGCATCAGGCGAACTTGACCAACGGCCGCCAACATTTGTTGAATGCCCAATTCTTTACGACCCTTACCTGGCGTCGCTGCTTTCGGAGGGTTTGGGAGAACCGTGCAGCGTTCCCGACCGGCTCCAATTGCGCCTGAGCTGACGAGTAAGACTTCATGGCCTCTCTGGCGTAATTCAGCAATCGTTTTTGCGAGTTCTTGGATCAGGTTATAATCCAATTTGCCGTTGGGTTGCTGAAGAACATAAGTCCCCACTTTGAGGACAATGGTTTGTTGGGAGGACGTCGACATCAAAGAAAAAATATTGAGAGATGAGAAGAAGCTATGGGTTAGAAACGATTTATAAAATTCAACAAAAACAGTTATATATAATGAAAAAAAGAAGTGCTTGGAGGTGAGGCAAGCAGATTGCAGATTATCAACTTAACAATGACGAATACAGCTGGATAATTAGGCATCTCCGGGTGCGATCACGGTTGACAAGGAAACCTGTTATGAGCAAGCATGCGCAGTACCATCGGGAGGACCTCCTTCCGGAAGATCGAAACCGGGAAAATGAGAAGAAGAAAGATGAAAACTTTCTGAATTTGTGGAGTTACCTCAGCCGGCGTTACCCAGATATTGATATCGAGAGCAAACCCTTCATGGAATTGATTCAATTGAAGACGGCTCTGGAAGGTCCCCGAGAATTGCGCCACTGGAATAGTGATATTGCCACCGTTCGCAAGCGCTGATTATTCCTGCTCTACTGAGCTTCATGCATGGCTGTTTCAGGCTTCAGCGAAGAGTTTTTTGCAGAGCGGTTTCGTCGTCCTGGGAATCTTGATGTTCTTGAACAACAACTCCGCAACTACGATCTTCAGAAAACGCAGCAAACTTTTGACAAGGAGTTCGTTCTCAAAAACCTGCACTTCTCAGCAAAACTTCCGGAGAAGGCAGTCACACTGCTCAAACACCTCATTCCTTCCATCCTCGAGTTTTCAGCAAGCCTAGACCTAAAGCTTCGCGATCCGAATCATCAAATCCGCTTTCTACCTGTTCATGAATTTGAGTCTGAGTCTGGGTTGCAGTTGCAAGGGAAGGTGCCTTTGCCAGCTTCCAGACTTGATTTCAATGAAATTTCAAGAGTCTACACGGTCACCATCATTTTGCCAGAAGAGATCAAGACCAGTGAACAGATTATCAACATCACTCGCACCTTATTTTCCAAGCTGATTGGGGAAATTTATCTAAATGAGAGCGTACTGCCAATGGAATTCTACCAGCAGGGCGCTGATAGCGAGCAGTCGGGTGTGAGCGCAGGGATGCTTGAAAAGCTGGATGTCCTTCGTACTCAGGAAGTTTTGAGCGCAGGTTGGGATCAACAGTGCCAAAGTTTTGCGCAGCAGGGCCGATATTCGCTCAAGAAAGATGGAGAGAAGATCCGGACTCAACTGACGACCCACTGGAGACAGCTTTGGGAAGCCCAGGCCCTACCAAAACAAATCAACCAGGTGATTGAACAAGCCTTTGAAGACTTTCTGGAAACCTTTCGCCGCAATCCAGCGGATGTTTTGAAGAAGAGTTTGCTGGAGGTCAAGAAGCTGGATCGACAAATTCATTTTCTACTTCCACATGAGCATCGAGCATATTCACGGTTTGAACGTGAAGATCCTGCACATTATCTCAGAGCAGCTTCCAATAAGTTGGAAGAAATTGATGGGTTGATTGGTTTTATTTCAGAGTTGGCAGCCAATCTGGAAGAGGGTCAAGAAGATTGGGAACCGGAAGAAATGCTGATACAGTTGGCGAATCAAATGAGACAGCTTCAGCAAGAACGCAAAGCCCTAGTTTTTCTGTTACCAAATCAGCCGATTTCATTAGCATTACAACGAGAGCGCCAACAACTTCCGATTCAATTGCTTAAACAATTGCCCAGAAGCTTACCTGTCAAAGAATGGTCAGGCCTTGTTAAGGAACTGCAGGGACAGTATGAAAACTCTATTTACTTAAAGCTCTGGGAGGCGCTTCGAGGACTTCATCGTTGGATCAGCTTGAAACAGCATGCAGGAAAAAATCCCCTTGAAGATGAGCATGTCCAGCGTCTTCGGCAGCTACTTAGAAATTTTCAGTTTCGGTTGCCGTCGATTCAACAAACACGCTCAACGACAGGAGTTTTGATCAATTGTGCTGAAGAATTCTTGCGCAACGATCAGCGTCAACGTTTTCCACTGGGAGAGTTTCGCAAGGCATGGAGCTATTTCATTTCTTCGATTCTGATTACACGCTATTACGAAGCACATACAGGTCAACAGCGTTTCAATAAGGAACGCTACATGGATTCGATCAGACATTTTGTAGAACGCCAAGTCCACCGGGGGATCAACTACTATCACCTAGTTTTATTGTTTTTGCGAATCTATGAGGAACGTGAACAAGACAAGCAAGTGGTCCCCTACCTACTTTACATGATCCACTACCCCCAAGCGTCTCTACGATTTATTTTTCACCGATTGTTAGCTCCGATCCCTTCTGGTCGTCACTATGAAGAAGATGAACTCCCTCGTCGACTGAAACGAGTCGAGGAGTACACCTACACGCTCTTGAAAGTATATGAGAATCGGTTGCAGACTGCGATTCTTGAGAAAAATGACGGACGTCCCTTCACCGAGGTTCTACGCAACTCTCGACTAGGAACAGAGTGAGGAAGCTGTTAAGGATGTTCTTTGTATAGGAAAGAATCAGTCTTCCATAAACTGAATTTCTTTACCACGAATCCCAGGCTGGATTTGGCCATCTACAAAAACAGTTTGACCATGAACAATGGTGCGAACCGGCCATCCTGTTAATTCCATGCCTGCGTAGGGAGACCAGTTTACCTTCGTGAACAGTTTCCCGTTTTCCACGGTTCGTTTCAGTTGTGCATCGACCAAGGTCAGATCGGCATCGTATCCCACCTGAATCCTACCTTTGTTTTTCATCTTGTAGAGTCGAGCAGGCGCTTCACTCATCCACTTTGCGATTTCTACTAAGCTACAGTCTCCTTGACTATGCCTTGTCAGGAGTATTGGCAGGGAAGTCTCCACCCCGGGCATCCCCGATGGAGCATTACCATAAGGAGCATCCTTCTCCTCAAGAGTGTGTGGGGCGTGGTCAGTGGCAATGCAGTTGATGATATCATCTTTGAGCGCCTGCCAGAGTGCCTTGCTATGACGCGGACTGCGCAAGGGAGGATTCATTTGGGCTAGAGTTCCCAGTTTCTCGTAACAGTCAGGAGCTGTCAGCGTGAAGTGTTGTGGGCAGACTTCCGTGGAAATTCTGTGATCCCTTGGCAAGCGGCGTAACAGTAGGGTCTCTTCTTCTGTGGTGAGATGCAGAATATGGAGTCGTCTTTTGTATTGGAGAGATAGACGAACTGCTAATTCAGTTGCTTCCAGGGCGGTAGCCTCGTCTCGAATTTTGGGATGTGCTTTAACATCCTTGCACCCTTGGAGCAGGGCAGTGTTGTCTCGAATTTGACGCTCACTCTCGGCGTGCACAGCAATCAGGCGACTGCCATTGGCAAAAATTCGCTCCAGGTCTTCTTCACGATGAACGAGCAAGTCTCCGGTAGAAGAACCCATGAAGACCTTGATTCCACAAACATTTGGAACCGAGTTGATCTCAGCTAGGTTTTCAGGTGTGGCGCCAACAAAGAAGCCATAGTTGACCACACACTGTTCGGCAGCACGTTGTTTTTTGGCAGCCATTCGTTCTGCATTGGTCACTACTGGATTATTGTTGGGCATATCCAAGAAACTGGTGATTCCTCCAGCAGCAGCAGCTTTAGATCCAGTATGTAAATCTTCTTTGTGAGCATTGCCTGGCTCTCGAAAATGCACCTGAGGATCGATCAAGCCCGGGAAGAGAATCAAACCAGAAGCATCAAGATTTTCTTTTCCGTCTGGTAATCCACGACCAATGGCGCTGATGATCCCATCTTCTACCAAGACATCAGTTTCTTGCAGATGATCGGGTAAAACGACAGTGGCATTTCTAATACAAAGCTCTGGTTTTTTCATATTTAAATTCAGTTATTTACATCCAGAAATTTCCAGTGTGTAACAGATGTGCATTAAACAAAGTTCACACACACTTTTTTTGTGTGCAACTGCTACCACCTACAGCGCACACACTCAATCCCAAACTAGCTCAACTTCTGATGCATTTGTGTGTTAACACGTTTTCGCTTTGCCAAACGTGCACCTACCATATCATCCATTTCTCCCCTTTCAGCTGCTGCCTTAAACTGCTCCAACACACCAACCAATTCATCTGCACTAGCAAGCTCCACAGCATCCATACCCTTAGCAAGTTCAAGCAACCTGCTACCATAGCGTACAGTTAATTGCACAGTACCATCTGCACCCACACGCCAACAACGAAACACACGTTTACTCACTTCAACTTCGCGTACATCACCACTATCGTCTGCAACAGTACGTACACTAATCTATTTTTAGTTGGGATTTTCTGCCAGCTGTATCAGCTAACTTATACCAGCCGCCAGCTTGATTCTGCGTTATAGGACGGGGTAGTTTCTGTTGTTTCGCTGATACCGTGTCAGCTTCAGTGTCTTCAGTAGTTCCATTGTTGCCTCCTCTATTAGCAAGTGTTTACCAGTATTGTGTGTTCACTTGAGGAGATGGACAACCGAAAATAAGTATCTTTCTTCAAAATTTTCACAATTTAGTCAAGTGTCTGATTTCCATTAACAACTTTATTATGACCTACTTTCAAAGTAACAAGTATTGAATTGATAGCTCACTCAAGAAGAATAAATATTATCTAGCATTTGGGAAGGTACCACTTATATTAACAAAATTAAGCATGACTGTTTTTGTATAATAACTGTCACCATCTAGCTAAAGATGTCTGAAATAATGGATCCAAAGTAAATTAATTGCGCTGTCATGCTCCTAACTCAAAGCTTATTGAGGGAAGTCATTAGTATCTAACCAAGGTAATTCGAACGGATTGTCAGCATTAAAATTAGGCACACGAACATCAGTAGTCATACCTAGTGATGCATTATATTTATGCAGTAAAGATAAAGTCGTATCGTTATAGACACCATGCGGATAGCACATTACCCATTCTTTAGTAGACGCACCTACATTCTCTAGAAAGTTAAAAGATTGCATAATGTCTTCTTCTTGCTCTTGTGGAGAAATTCTATTCAGCCAGTAATGCATAGAACCATGACTGCCAGCGTACATTCCACATTTAACCAATTCTAGAACTTCATCAACATTCATGTAAAGTTCCTGCGAAAAATCTGAGCAGTTAATCCGACAAATTCATCGAACAAATCTGTAGCAATAGATGATATTAACTCTTCAGGCAAAACATGCTGGAGCATGCATTTTACATATATAGTGTCAGCATTATCAAATCTATTTGGGATAGCATATTCATTGTAGAACGAGTCAATTTTACTATCTGCGATACCGCTATTTCGACAATGAGTATTTAACCTCGATACCAAATTCATAACATCATCGGTACAACTAAGAATGTGATGAACTAAGTTTACATCTAGGACTACTGCATCCTCAATCGCTACCCTAGAAGGGAAAAAATCACCATGCAAATTTCGATTAAATAGTTCAGGCAGTACAAATTTTGAATGGTCTTTATATCCATCATCAAAAGTAAGCTAACAAGCACTTTAAGGAAGTGATGATGAATTAATCAATCGTTTAATAACTTGATCGGTTGAAACAATATTAAAATTTTCTTCAAAATAATCTAATTATCGCTTGAAAACATCCAATTCTAATCCTTTAATACCAGGTAATTTACTTCCATTAATAGGTCTAGTATAATGGTACATCACAATGGTTAAATATGACATAAATTTATCCTTGATTGGGTCTATCACGATCACTATCTAATTTTGTGAAACTGAAGGGGTATTTCGATTTAAATGCAATTTTTACTTCCTTCCGTTCAGCTACAAAAGGCTCAGATAAGTGTGGAACAAAGAGATTATCTGAACATTGAATAAATCCATTACTTACCAACAATTGCGCATTAAATCCATATTCTACAAAATCTATATATTCATAGCCGTTTTGGACAATTATTTCCATTAGACCTGCATTAATCTCTAAGGTACTGACAAGATCATAAAACAGTTCAGTAATACGGAATGCACTAGCTCCGTTTGCTAAGACTTTACGCCCAACTACAACAGCATGAAAATTCGAGTTTGATTTAACAAACGAGTACATGGAATATTTGTAAGTAGGATGCATAAGATATCTCTGTACAAGATATCTGAAAGTTCTCTTTGCTGCTTTGTTAATAGGAAAGTTTGAATTTCGTTCTCTTGCTCAATTCCAGATTCAATTACACTGTGCAGTGAATCTTCACATTTATTCCTTAAATCTGACAAATTCCCTACTATCAATTTTGAATCAGCAACGTCTCTATTTGGTAAAAACCATTGGTTCATTTTTTTTGTCTTAAAACCAATAAGTTTGTAAAGAAGAGCAACTGTATTATTAATTCCAATAGCAGAGATACTTCTAAGACAAAATTCAGCCTCCACGTAATCTAACATATCCATACCGAGCGAATTGCTCTGGGCTAAATTTTTATCAACCTTCCAAATTGCTAGCCAAACATCTTGGCTTTTGTCAATTTTTTTGTTTGTATAAAAATTGGGAGAGATAATTCCAAGAACTCCATGAAAGCAATTCACTTTGCGATGATAAGCTACAACAAAATTGTAGCCGTTAATTGTTTTATGTTGAAATCAAGGAGCTTTTTATTCTTTAAGAAAATGTGATCGTGAGACCATGAATCTTTTAAAAATGTCTTTAATAAGTCGAGTTCGTTAGTTTCACATAGTCTTATTTCGTACAAAATTATGACCTCTTAAATCTGTGACCAACACTTACTGAAGCTATTCTAATACGCTTTGGCACCATGTGATAAGGCAAATGTTCAGTTAAAAATTTCTTTAAGCCAGCCTCATCAACTTCATGGTTAGCTACTGACTGAACAGTCAACTCAACATGCTGGCCCGTAATAGTGTTTTATTTCGCGTCTACTTTCACAAGCTCAACATGTTGATATTGAACAGCAACTCTCTCAACTTCAGAAGCCATAAACTTAAGCCCTCTGACGTTTATCACATCACTAGTGCGCCCAGTTATTTTGTAGTAACCATCCCTCTATTCAACAATATCTTTGGTATTGTACCAACCTTCGTCGTCAAAGGGGTTCTCTGCATTCAGGTAGCCAAGCATTCTTGTTTTAGAGTGTATCTCTAGTATGTTTTCTACTACTCTTGTTTTTACGCCTTCACCACCAATTTTCATGAAAAGGCTTTTGCGATTTTCACTCTTAACACGAACAATACCTAACTCTGACATACCGAATGTTTGTCTAAAATCGACACAAGGTAAAAGTTCACAAAGAGCATCAAGAGTGGGTTGATCCATACGTTCTGTTTCGTATGTAATGATTCGCAATGACTTTGGAACCCTTTTAGGAATTAGCCCACTCATCAACATCATTCGTAGAAATGTAGGTGTAGTCGGTAGAACTTCAATTTCGTGTTCAGCACATGCTAATAATATGGCTTCTAAGGTACGTAAATTAGGCACGACAACTGTTCCTTTATTGAACAAAGTATGAAGCAGAGTGTTGAGTCCCCCAATATGATCAAAAAGTAGAAAATTAATAGTCTTTAATGTTGGACGTGGAGTTTCAAAACGCTGCATGAAAAGTGTCAGATCATGCAATATTGCTTTTGGATAGCCAGTCGTCCCAGTTTAAAATAGAACCAAACCAGCGTGTTCTTTTGATCTTAGTGATTTAATAAGTTTGTGCTCTCGTCCGTGACTTATGCGCCTAACATCATCGCCTTCAATTATAATATCTACCAAAGCTGAATCGAAGAAATACTCGTGCTGTGCCCTTGTATCGATGGTTAATGGAATAAGAATTACTTTCTTATCGATTAGCTGTAACAGTGTTTGGATGGATTGAGGATCAAAGTCCCCTATGAGAGTAACTACATCACCACTTTGAACTTCAGACAAGTTAACGGACTTGTGTTTACTGATTTCACTGAATCTTAGAGATCCACTAGAATGAATCAAGAACGGGTAATCGATATTCTGCCAGCGTTCCTTTTAATTTTTTAGAATATTTATCAGACACCACCGACATTTAATATTTGACCACTGAGTGATGCTGCTTTCTCATCAATTAATAGCTCTACAAGATCACATACATCCGACTTCTGAAAATGCTTACGGATGATTTGCTGAGATGTAATTCTATCAATTTGATTTTCTGTGATGCCCTTCAATAAATCAGTACGAATAGGACCTGGAGCAATACAATTTACTCTAACATTGAAGTCTGCCATTTCTCTTGCAAATGTACGAGAGAATGACTCAACGCCAACTTTTGAAGCTACACATACATACTCACCCTCTAAGGCTAGCGCGACTGCTATAGCTGAGAAGTTAATGAAGCTACCATACTTTTGTCGAAGCATTATTGGAGCAAACAACTGACAATAGTAAATAGTCCCAACGAGGTTTGTCTGAATTAACTTCTGAACTGTAAATTCATTAGTTGTTACAGCCATATTCATTGACGCTACGCCAGCAGCATTAATAAATGCTTTTACTGGCTTTTTCATTCGCTTGATCTCTCTTGAAACATTCTTCACATAGGCATAGTCGCCGACATCATATTCAAGGGCATCAATATTCATTCCGCTAGTGTTGCGAGCAAGTCCCATTACTTCTTCTCCTATCTCAATAAGTCGCTCAGTTATTGCTTGCCCCAGTCCTCGACTTGCTCCAGTAATAATAATCAATTAAGCCTCCGACTGATTTGCAAATTCCTCTGCAAGTGCAGCCACACTGCGGAACATGCTTCGCGATTTCGACATAGCTATCTCTGATGTCCAGTCAAATTCAAATCCGTGCCCTTCAGCTAAATCTTCTAATGCAAGACAAACTTCAACCAGTTTCATTGAATCAAGTATTGGATCGTTTCCAATTAACTGCATATCATTTGTAATTTCAATTATTTTCTACAACTTTTTTAATAGTATTTTTAATAATTTCCTTCACTTGTTCAAATTTCATCTTTTTCTCTAATGTGAGGAATCTTTACTCTAGTAATAATTTTGTGTTTTGCTACCTTTCAGAAACCTGTAAGGAATGGTGCTAGAAGTAAGTGAATTGATGCCAGATAAAGCGCGTTAAGACGAAATGCACTTTTTTAACTGCTCACTTGTCCTTCTTCTTCCGCTCTCTCGTCACTAGTGCCCCCCTAAGCTGTGTAGCTGATATCTTATAATCCATACACAGCTTCCTAACCTTCCTTATCACTGCTGCTTTCTCTTCCTTCATCTTCTGCTTCTTCAGTTCAACTAGCTTCTTCTCAAGTTCATCAATCTCACCCATACTCATCTGCTCTAATTCCCTGCCTTGCGAAGCTCTTCTTCGTGGTGGTGTTTGATGTGGTGCGCTTTCTCAGTTAGTGGAGCAGCCGCAAACGTGTGGCAAATCGCTAGTAGGAACACTAATGAGCCCACAAGGTTGAAGGGACTTTCTGCGATACGAGAAGCTAGAATCGATCCGATCCCACCTCCTTCTGGGTCGTTATAATCTTCCAGGGCTATCGGGAAGTTCGTTTCCACAGTTCCACCACCACCACCGGCAGCAATCACGAAGCCGGCA
>JACLAC010011182.1_pt1 | contig 29844 bp, 17 predicted proteins | sample 8027881 | NCBI WGS metagenome assembly JACLAC01 (sample SAMN15725517, study PRJNA655200) | protist metagenome | isolation source: fluorescence activated cell sorting (FACS) single amplified genomes of... | place: Spain: Blaines Bay Microbial Observatory, Mediterranean Sea | collected 2016-01-19 | reverse complement strand
TCCGGATTTCTACCGATTGCCGAACGCGGACTGCCTTTGGATTATAAACACCTTGCAGATGCGGGTTCGATGTTGGGAAGTGCTGGAGTTGTGGTGATTAACGATACCGTCGACATGGCAAAAGCGGCGGCCTGGCAGCTTGAGTTTTTTGAGCGTGAGAGTTGTGGTCAATGCGCGCCCTGTCGAATCGGAACACAATACATCCGGCGGCAGGTCGATCAGTTTATCCAGTTGGGCGATCCGGTAACGCTGGCAATGACTGACGATGTCGGTTGGGAAATGGAAGAGGGGTCGATTTGTGGACTTGGCATGGTAGCCGCAAAGCCGCTTGAATCGGCCAGAAAGCACTTTCCCGATGCCTTTAAAACAAGAGATTGAAAAACATGAGATTGAATTTTTATTACCAGTATTGTGCCGGTTTGTAACTAACTGCAATCACGAATGAGCCAATGAATTATCCGAATCAGAAGCGGGTCGAGACTTTTTCTATTGAGATTAACGGCCAATCTTGCCGAGCGATTTCAGGTGAGACGGTCGTCGATGTTGCGCGGCGTGAGGGAATTGAAATACCGACGCTTTGTCACGATACACGGCTTGAGCCTGCTGGAGCTTGTCGGGTCTGTCTGGTGGAGGTCGAGGGGCAGCGCAGATTGCAACCAGGATGTGCGTGGAAAGTGCAGCCGGATATGAAGGTAACCACAGAATCCACGCGGATCGAAAAGCATCGTACGATTCTGTATAGCATGTACATGTCGGATCATCAGCTCGATGAGTCGGGGTTGCCGGTAGAGACCGGTAACGGAAATCAGTTGAGAGAACTGTGTAAGACGATTGATCCGTTGCGCCTTGAGCCCGTTAATGCGCCTCGAGCGGGACGTCCGGAAGACGTGAATCCGTACATCGAATTTAATCCAGAACTGTGTATTCTGTGTGCTCGCTGTACGCGATACTGCGATGAAGTCGAAGCGGTTAATGCGATCACGCTTTCCAATCGTGGTGGTGAGACGACGATTGCCACCGCGGGTAATCGCGGGCTTCTTGATACCACCTGTGAACTGTGTGGGGGCTGCATTGCGACATGCCCAACGGGGGCCTTGATTGAGAAAAAGGCGCCGACAAACCTAGTAACACTTGAGACAGAAGTGACCCGTTCGACTTGTAACTTTTGTGGTGTTGGGTGTCAGCTGGATCTGCACGTCCACAATGATCGCGTAGTCAAAGTCACCAGTCCGGAACCGGGTGAGACGGTCAATGACGGGAACCTCTGTGTGAAAGGGAGGTTTGCCTATGATTTCATTCATCATGAGGATCGAATCACCACGCCCTTAATTCGCGGAGCTGATGGGGAACTGCGCCCAGCTTCCTGGGAAGAAGCATTGGAGGCAACGGCAAATGGCTTAATGGCTGTTAAAGCAAGACATGGGGCTGATTCTCTCGGCTTCATTTCATCTTCCCGATGTACTGGTGAAGAAAATTACTTAATGCAGAAGTTGTCGAGAGCGGTTTTTGGAACTAACAATATTCATCAATGTGCTGCCACCTGACATGCTCCCACCGTTGCCGGTCTGGTGACAATGTTTGGCGCGGGTGCCATGACTAACTCGATCGAGGAGATACGAGATTCAGAATTAATGTTTGTCATCGGTTCTAATACGACCGAGGCACACCCGATCATTGCGATGGAGATGAAACGTGCGCGGCAACGAGGGGCAAAACTAATTGTTGCGGATCCTCGGAAAATTTGGCTGGCGGATATGGCCGATTTGCATTTGCAACTGAAGCCAGGGACAGATGTTTGGCTGTTGTCGGCGATGGCCAATGTGATCATTGCCGAAGGTCTTCACGATCGCGAATTTATCGAGGCCAATACAGATGGTTTTGATGCGATGGCGGAAAAAGTTGCTGATTACACGCCCGAAAAGGCAGAAGAAGTTACGGGAGTGCCGGCAGACGATATTCGAATTGCAGCGCGGTTGTATGCGACCACGAAACATGCCGGTATTTACTACACTCTGGGGATAACCGAACACACGCACGGCACCGACAATGTTTATTGTTTAGCGAATCTTGTTCTGATGACAGGTCACCTCGGCGTTCGGTCGGCTGGGATGAATCCATTGAGAGGACAGAACAATGTGCAGGGAGCTAATGACGCGGGAGCGACTCCAATTTTTTATCCGGGGTATCAGTCGGTAACGGATTCCAAGGTTCGGGAGAAATTCGAAAACGCCTGGGGTGTACCGTTGTCCCCGGACAACGGCTTGAATCTGAATGTCATGATGAAGGAGATGGCCGTCGGCAACCTTAAGGCTGTCTATGTAATGGGCGAGGATATTGTGATTTCTGAGCCAAATGTTACCAAAGTGGAAGAAGGGCTGAACCGTTGTGAATTCGTAGTTTGTCAGGAGATTTTCCACAACGAGACCACGCGGTTTGCGGATGTCATTTTGCCGGGAGCTTGCTTTGCAGAGAAAGATGGAGTTTTCACCAACAGTGACCGGAGAGTGCAGCGGGTTCGTAAATCAGTAAATCCTCCCGGAGAAGCCAGGGAAGATTGGAAGATCTTGTGCGACGTCGCTCGATCCGCAGGTTATCCAATGCCAGAATACGAGGATGCTGGTGAGGTGTTCTCCGAGTACGCATCGCTCACGCCAAAGATTGCGGGCATTTCTCACGAGCGATTGGAAGAGAGTATTTCGGGGCTTCAATGGCCGTGTCCTGACGAGACACATCCGGGGACTCCAACGTTGCATATTGACGGGCCTATGATTGGTCGAGCTCCCTTTCAAGCTGTTGACTATCGCCCGAGTGCCGAGTTGCCGGACAATGATTACCCATTGGTGCTTTCAACGGGACGTACGCTTTACCATTACAATAGTGCGACGCAGACCCGTCGAGATGCGGGGCCAGTTGCTAAACAGCGTAATAATTTTATTGAGATGCATCGTAGTGATGCAAGGAAGTTAGAATTGAAACACGGCGAAAATGTTCGTGTAATGTCGCGTCGCGGGGAGGTGGAAGCGGAAGTTTGGGTTTCTCCTCGCATGCGACCGGGTTGTATCTGGATGCCGATGCATTTTTCAGAATCTCGGGCCAATCTTTTAACCAACGACGCTGGCGATCAGGTAACAGGAACGGGTGAATATAAAGTTTGTGCTGTACGGGTCGAAAAAATGAGTGATAGCAAAACCGTTGGTTAGGCTGCTCGTGAATTGTCTTTTCTGCAGGCCCATTTAATTCGATTTTTTGAATGTGAGGAACGAGTGGGCGATTCAGTTTTTCCTGAGATTGAGTTTGCTGGTCAATTGAGGCCATCTCAACAGGAAGTATTTGAAATTGCGAAAAAGCAATTGTCTCAAGGGCAAAGACGTTTGCATGTCGTCGCGCCACCTGGATCGGGCAAGACGGTTCTTGGGCTTTATTTGTGGGCTGAGCTTGTGCGGAAGCCTTGTCTGGTTTTGTCCCCCAATTCTGCGATTCAATCACAATGGGCGTCCCGTGTGGACCTCTTTAAAATTGAGGGTGATCTCGAATCGCATGTTTCTACCGATCCGCGAAAACCGGAATTGCTGACCTCTTTGACCTATCAGTCGATTACCCTGCCCTCTCGAGGAATAAGTGAGATAGACCAGTCGGGATTAGAGTTATGGCGGAATAAGTTAATCGATGAAAACCAAGTTGCGACTTTGGACGAGGCAAATTGTTGGATTGAAGATCTGCGAGAAAAGAATCCAGGATATTATCAAAAACAGATAAGCGGGTTTAAAAAGAAGATTCGTGACGAGGTTTCTCGCGGCGGGTATTCGGTTTCGTTACTTCATCGTTCCAGTCGGGAAACGCTAGGGCGATTAGTGGAACGCCAGGTAGGACTGGTTATTTTAGATGAGTGCCATCATTTGCTTGGGCACTGGGGGAGGGTTTTAGCCGATGCGATGCCGATGCTTGGTGATCCCGTTGTGTTGGGGTTAACCGCGACTCCACCCGATCGGGCGGGCAAAGATGATCGTGATGTTCGGCGGTATGATCAATTTTTTGGACCGATAGATTTCGATGTCCCGGTTCCAGCGGTTGTCAAAGATGGCTATTTAGCGCCCTATCAAGATTTGGCATATTTTGTTCGCCCCAACAACAATGAGCTTCAGTTCATTGCGACAGCAGATAAGCAGTTAAGTGACTTGATTGAAGAGGTATGTGATCAGGGGTTTTTAAAGAACGAGTTGGAATCTTTACCGGCTGGGACTCATTCTGACCCGGTCGGTTCCGTCAGTTCTCCCGCGAATTTACCAGAGTGGATCAGCAGAACGCTTTCAGATTTAACCTTGCCTGTTGGGGTTGCGACGAACTGGGCAAATTTTGAACGACGTGATCCCGTGTTTTCGCTGGCTGCGAGGCAGTTTTTGATCAGTCGTGAAATAAGATTACCCCCGGATGTGCCTGAGTTGGGGGGCGAAGATTTACCGTCAAGAGTCCCACCGTTGGAATACTGGGTTTCTGTTTTGGATCGCTTCATTCGTTATTTTTTGAGGCGGGCAAGTGAGCCAGAATTGCAAGAAGTAGGAGAGAGGTTGACACGGAGTCTACGGACGCTTGGATTTCAGGTGACAGAAACGGGGACTCGTCCTTGCGTTTCCCCGGTTGGCCGGGTGCTTGCCTATTCCAAAAGCAAGTCCGATGCTTTGGTTCCGATTCTCCGGCAAGAGATGGATAATTTGGACAAGCGATTACGGGCAGTTGTTATCGCTGACTTCGAAAGATCTTCTGCGGTCACATCCGAATTAAAGGAACTAATGGACCGTGAAACGGGAGGTGCGATCGCGGCGTTTAAATCTGTTTTAAGTGATCCGAAGACGGATCTCCTCGATCCAATTCTTTTAACCGGCACCACCATTTTGATCGACGATGAAATCGAAGAGGCTTTTTTGTACGACTGTCGGCAATGGCTGGAGAAACGCAATTTGACGGTTTCTTTGTCGTCGAAGGCGATGGCGGGTTTCCGGCAAATTAGCGGTGCAGGCGCCGATTGGGCTCCGAGGGTCTACGTCGAAATGATCACGGATTTATTTCAAAAAGGTTTGACTCGCTGTTTGGTTGGAACCCGAGGCTTATTAGGTGAAGGGTGGGATGCGAATAAAATCAATGTTCTGATTGATTTGACCACGGTTACCACCAAGATGAGTATCAATCAATTGAGAGGGCGGTCGTTTCGTCTGGACCCTGCCTGGAATGACAAGTTAGCTAATAATTGGGACGTGGTTTGTTTAGCGCCGGAATTCAACAAGGGGTATGACGATTACCGACGCTTCAAGGATAAGCACAGGCACCTCTACGGAGTGAGTGACGATGGAGTTATCGAAATGGGGGTTGGGCATGTTCATCCCGCATTTACAGATGTGAAACCCGAAGGCTTATTTGGCGCGGCATCCGTGCTGAACTCTGAGATGTTAATGCGCAGTGAGAACCGGGACCACGTTCGAGAGTTGTGGAAAATTGGTCATCCGTACCGTGCGCTGCCGATCAATGCTGTTGAAATCAAAAGCTCAAATAAGAGTTTTGGGTTTCCAGTCGGGATTAGGAAAAAACAAATTTGGACCGAGGAGTCGCTCACTTCATCGATGGCCGAAGCGGTTATGCTTAGTTTTGTCGAGCTTGGTCACTTTCGATCGGGGTTGCGATATCGTTTAGGCCAATTGTCTGGCGGATATGTTCGCATATTTCTAGAGGAATCCAGTCCCGCCGAGAGTTTGCAATTTAGTGAGGCAATTAAAGAGTTGCTGGGCCCCATCGATCGTCCACGCTATCTAATCCCAAGGCACGTCAAACATCGTTATGAAACTTGGTTGTCAAGTATTCTTCCTGAGCTGCTTGGGCATTATTTCGAAAAGACAAAAACAGAGCTCGCGATGTACCATGCGGTTCCGACAGCTCTGGCGAAAAATAGATCGGACGTGAACGTTTTCCAGAAGCACTGGAACCAACTCGTCAGTCCCGGGGAAGCGATTTATGCGCATCGAGGGGAGGGAGAGCAGTTGGTGCATCGCGCCCGAGAAAGTAACGGGCAAATGATCGTCCATGAAAAACGTCTGTTTTTGTAAACAGTGATGGAAGTTGTCCGATTGAGATCGGGTTCCTTTTCGATGAAAACACTTAGATTTTTTTACCAATTGCTCTGGTTGCTGCCACTGCTGAATCAACTCGATTGGGGAATGCGGTGTATCCAATTCTAGCTGCAGGGAACAAAAACGTCGTTTTACTGGTGGCGTTGCTGGCATTTACTTTTTTATCGCGTCCCCAGCCAGATCAGGAATCCAGTATTTGTCTACGGTCGCTTTTTAATATGGTACGTTTGAAAACAGGCATTTGGCAGAAATCAACATGAAACAGGGTTTCGAAACGATGATGAAATTTTTTAAGGTTGCCTTCCAAGGCAGGAAACAGCGGAGTCCAAAGTTGGTCAATCGCAGGCGCGCGACCAAGTTAAGCAGTTTCAGTTTTCAAAGTCTTGAATCTCGAAACCTATTAGCAGGCATTTATTTTTCGTCTGGTGAAGTGACCATTGCTGGAGATGTAAGTGCCAATATTGGCAGATTTTTCGAAGTTAACTCCGAGACTTACGCAGCTCGTTTGGACGGATTTGATGATCAGAGTTTTTCCAAATCGGCAGTATCAAAAGTCATCTTTATTGGGTTTGACGGTGATGATCAGTTCACCAATGAGACCGGGGTCGAGAGTCTTATTCTCGGTAACGACGGTGACGATACGCTGATTGGTGGTTTTGGGATAGATGTGGTCAACGGTGGCGACGGTGATGACAACATCTTTGGCTTTGGCGACGATGATCGTTTGATCGGTGGACTTGGCGCCGATGAAATTGAAGGTGGACTCGGAAATGACCGGATCTTTGGTGGTGAGGGATTGAATCGCCTGTTAGGGAATGACGGGGCGGACTTAATTTTTGGCGGTTCAGATGTTGATACTGTTTTTGGCGGAGATGGTGCGGATCAGGTCTTCCCGTTGGGCGGAGATGATATCGTCGATTTAGGCGATGGTGGTTTGCCCGGAGCGACGGATCCAGCGGATGCGGATTTGGTTCTTGGCGGAACTGGAAACGATGTTCTTTCGGGTGGATTGGGGCTAAATATTTTTTACGGTGGTGATGGCGACGATCAGGTAACAGCTGGCGATGGTGAAAACCGAATGCATGGTCAAAATGGCAGTGATTCCCTGACCAGTGGTGCCGGCAATGACTACCTAGCCGGACAGCTTGGCGACGACACAATTTCCGGTGGAGGCGGCAACGATTATATTATCCCTGGATTTGGCGATGACGTGGTTGATGCGGGTGACGGAAATGACTACGTAGTTTTCGGTTTTGCGTTTAGCAGGTTCAACATCACGATAAGCGGTGAAAGTCTGGTGGTCGACGATACGGTCGATGTCGAAGGAACCGATCTCACAAATGACACAGAGAATTTTCGATTCGCAGACGGGGACCGTGTCGCCGAAGCCGATGTGATTGAACGTGTTACTATCAATCCCATTATTGTTTCAAATACAAACGGTTCCAATACCGCAGAGTTCTTGGGGACTGCCGTAGAAGAAGCAGAGATCAAACGATTGATTGATGAGATTTATCTACAAGCTCAAGTGGACGTGGAGTGGCTAGCTCCCAAAACTTATAACAATACGTTCGCCAATATTGGTAATGGTGGCACGCGGCCCAACAGTGACCTGACGACGATTGTAAATGCCGGTGATACCGCTGGAATTGGAAATTCGTCAAGTTTGATCATCGATATGTATTTTGTTGAAATTGCCGCTGGATTTGCTGACACGACGGAAAATACAGCCAATGGCTTGGCCTACGTAGGCGACAATGGGGTGACGATGCATGTCGGTGATAATCTACCGAGTTTTCTCGGTGGAAGAGATGTGGTCGCTCGGGTAGTGGCTCATGAAATCGGACATAATTTAGGTCTCAATCATGTCCCAGATAATAATAACTTGATGAATGATGGAGCGGATTTGAATGCTTCTCAAATCACAACGATCGTGAACAGCTCATTCACTCAACCGTTTTGAGTTGGGTTCGGATGAAGCCCGTCTCCGGGCTAGTTGGAACTGCGCTTTAGAACTGCGCTTTGGAACTGCGCTTTGGAACTGCGCTTTGGAACTGCGCTTTGGAACTTCTGATTAGATGATGTCGCTGTCAAAAAACTCGTCGTTTGAGTCAAAGGCGGGGACAGGGATATTGAGTATTTTCAGCTTGCCTATGGCGCGGTGGCGGCACCCCGGTTTAATTAGAACGGTCATGCCGGGTTCTACATTAAACAGCTCAGTATCTAATTCGATCTGCCCACTGCCTTCGAGGATGTAATAAATTTCGGTGGTTCGTTTGTGATAGTGAACCCGTGAATTTTGACTGATTTCAACCAAGTGAATGGTCGCGGTTTTTTCCGGCTCCGAGGTGAAGGCTCTCTTAGCCGAGCCACACGGGCAGCTCTGGCTGGGCAGTTGTGTGAAGTTTTCGATTTTGAATCGTTTGTCAGGCATGGGAGTTCTCAGAATTGTCTTAGGATTTCTTCGTGTATTTTTCAATCACTAGAAGATTTCAAATGAGGCTCGCGGTTCAAACGCGTGTTTATAATGCTTGATTTCCGCGTTGGTACCGGGTCTCGAACAGATGATTGCAATGATATCAAAGCGAGTTGGGCAATCCGTAACATGATTTTGGATTAAATAGCGTTTGGCTGCCCGAACGATCCTTGCTTGTTTTTTTATGTCAACAGATTCGGCGGGAGTGCCGTTCTTTAGTCGGCTGCGAGTTTTAACTTCGACGAAGACGATGGTGTCTTGATCGACCGCAATTAAGTCGATCTCACCGAGGCGATCCAAGAATCGTTGAGCAGTGAGATAGTAACCCTGTTTCAGTAGGTACCTCGCGGCCAGTCGCTCTCCGTAGAGCCCGAGCGACTCATGGACGAGGCAGCGGTCAAAGGTAAGCGTGAATGGCCGGAAAAATATGATTCTAAAAATCAACCGACGTAGAAATGAGTTCATAAAAAAGGGACTCCATTCAAGCAGTTTCCACTGTTGAACCGAGTCCTTGGTTTATTTTGCCAAGCCGAAGAACTGGGCAATCGACTTAAGGTGTTTTCTCTTTTTCCACGTTGGGCTGTTCGCCTTCCGCAGTTGCAGGTTTGTCTTCTGCAGGTTTGTCTTCCGCAGGTTTGTCTTCTGCAGGTTTGTCTTCTGCAGGTTTGTCTTCTGCAGGTTTGTCTTTCGTAGGTTTGTCTTTCGTAGGTGGGACGAAATCGTTGTTTGGACCCTCGAGTTCGGGTGGCAGATCGATTAGCGGTCGATTGGGGATTTCAGGTCCCGGGGCTTCGCCAATTTCAATTTCTTCGTAGTTCTTGAACTCTTCGAAGATTGTGGCGTAACGTTCGTCCTCAGTTCTTTCGATTCCCTGGGCTGCTAAATTAGCGAACGCGGAATCTCCAGCTTCGTCGATCAACGTTTGATAATTCTTGTTAGCGACGGTCAAGTCGCCCATCGTTTCTTGGCAATAAGCGAGAGAATAAAGGGCACGACGATGAAGCATCGAAGTTTTGTTGGCTTGAGGTGCATCGACAATTGTTTGGAAGTCTTTGGCAGCTTTTTCCAAAAGTTGTTGAGCGGCAACTTTGTCGACCATCATTTCGGTTACGCCATTTTGTAATCGATTGTCGGCGGACATTTGCAGGGCCCATAAGCCCGCTTTGGTATCGGAGTATTCTGTCGAGACAATGTCGAGAGCGTTGAAGTCTCCAGAAACGTACGACATTGAAGAGGCTTGGGCGAGCGCCCGCCATTCGCCTTCTGACTTAGAGAGACTGTTGTTGATCAGGAAGACGATGGCAATAAAGCCGAGTGTTCCTGCGATCATAACCAGCACAATGGTCGTGATGTGTGGTTTAATATTCTCGTAGAATTGCTCGGCTGCTGTCAGTTCTTCGACTTCTTCAACCGGTGGTTTTCCAGATCTTCTGTTGTTTTTTTTGGCCATTGGGGCTGGTTGCCTGTCTCGTGGATGGGTCGAAAATTGACCACATGCTTTTGGGGAAAATTTCTCAAGAACGCAGTATACGGGCGTTTTGAACTGATGGTCAATAGCGACCCTTCATCTCTTGCCCCCTCATCGAAAGTGAGATCACGCGTTACATTATGGGGGGCGAGATGAAAAAGTCCGTTTGGGCTTGTTGAGCGGCAATTGTTGTTGTTTTTGTGTTATTCAGTCTCGTTGCTAACTCGGTAATTAGAAAACCTGAATCTATTTGAATTTTAATGAGTGGACTGAATCCAGATCAGTATGAAGCCGTAAATACCCTATCTGGCCCACTTTTGGTCTTGGCCGGTGCTGGAACGGGGAAGACGCGTGTAATTACCTTTCGAATCGCAAAATTGATCAAATCTGGTGTGCCCGGAGAGCGCATTCTTGGAATGACGTTCACAAATAAAGCGGCTAACGAGATGAAAGAGCGATTGGGCAAGATGCTGGGCGTCAATATGGGGAAATCCTATCCCGTCAAAGCGAACAAAAATGGCAAGGTTCCGATCGACCACACGCCGACCATTTCTACGTTTCATTCCCTTTGCGTTCGAATCCTGAGGCGGCAAATTGAGCCGCTGGGGTATCCACTGAAATTCGCGATCTATAACCGAGGTGATCAGGAGGGGTTGGCGCGAAATGTTCTTCGGGAAATCAACGTGTCGGATAAACTGCTCGCTCCGAATCAGCTGCTTTACTGGATTGGGCACTGGAAGTGCAAATCGATGACTCCGGCGCAGGCGGAGGTTGCCTGTGAGACCGATGCGCAGCATCTCGCAGCGATTGGTTACAAACGATATCAGCGGCAACTGAAGCTGATGGGGGCGGTTGATTTTGACGATCTGTTGTTGTTGACTGAGAAGTTATTTAATGAGCACGAGTCAGTTCGGGCGGCCGAGGCCTCGCGGTTTGACCATATTCTTGTCGACGAATATCAGGACACCAATACGAGTCAATATCGGATCGTGAAGGCATTGGCTGAACATCGAAATCTCTGCGTGGTTGGCGATGACGATCAATCCATTTACGGGTGGAGGGGGGCCGAGGTTGAGCATATTTTAAGTTTTAATCGTGATTGGCCGGATGCAAAAGTTGTTCGACTGGAAGATAATTATCGCTCCACAGAGGCAATTATTGAAGTCGCGAACACGCTGATTAAATTCAACAAAACAAGGCATGACAAGGTCCTGCGAGCCGCGAGGTCGGGTGGCGAGAAGCCGGCTATTTTACAATTTCCCAACGAAACCGTTGAGGCTCAGGAAACCGTTCATAGCATCCGAAAACGGCTTGATCAAAAAGGGCGCGAGCCGCGCGACTTCGCAATCTTGTTTCGCACCAATGAACAGCCAAGAATTTTTGAGACCGAGTTGCGCAAAGCAAAGCTCCCTTATATCTTAGTTGGAGGAATGTCGTTTTTTGACCGGAAGGAAGTTAAAGATTTACTGGCATATTTACGATTGATTGGGGGATCGCCAGACGAAGTTTCCGTCTTGAGGATTATCAATACGCCGCCACGGGGAATCGGTAAAAAGTCAATCGAAACGCTGCTCAAGCACGCGATCGACAATAAAGTATCGCTCTGGGATCTAGTGACGGGGGCTGAAGAACGGCCGGCTTTAAATGCCAAAACGCTAAGAGGTATTGAAGACCTGGCTTCTCAGATTGAGGAGACGCTCTACCAGACGGAGAATGATTCACTGGTCGATTTGTCAAGAAACCTAATTCAAAATATTAAGTATCGAAAAGAAATTGATCGGATTTATTCAGAGCCCGAGGAGCGTGAGTCTCGTTGGGCAGTGGTGGAGCAGATCGTCAATGCGCTGAGTGAATACGAGCAGTCTGCGGCAAAGCCTCGACTGGACGACTTTCTCGACAAGCTGTTGCTCGGGGAACAGGATGCTAATGATGAAAAAGAGAAGCAGCTTAAAAAGAATGCAATTGCGCTGATGACGATGCACAGCGCCAAGGGGCTTGAGTTTCCCGAGGTTTATATTGTTGGCTTGGAAGAGGGGATTCTCCCTCATCATCGTTCTTTAGAAAACGATGCGTCGATCGATGAAGAGCGTCGGCTTTGTTACGTCGGGGTGACGCGCGCTGAAGAAAGATTGGCCTTGTCCATGTCGCTGACTCGCTTGAAGTGGGGAAAGCCTAGGGATACCAAGCCGAGTCGTTTCCTGTATGAGTTGACGGGGAAAGCGGATCACCCAAATTACCAGCAACCGCGCGGGACATAAGGTCGCTCGGTTGATGGCAACGCTTTCGCCTTGATTTCGTTATTAGTTTTTCCTACTTTTTTCGTTTCCGTTAGCAGCAAATTTTCATTCTGGTATGCCGAGTCCTTGGGGGATGCCTTCGTTGCGGGGGATGCCTTAGTTGCGGGGGATGCCTTAGTTGCCATAGCCGACCCCGGTATTGGGGAAGCGAATGTTCTCAATTAAAATGTTGGGGACGCAAAGGTACTTTTTGTTGTTTTTATTTTGCTCTGCGTTCTACGCCATCTAAAATTATCGAAGAGCTGCCCGTCGAGGTTCATTTATAATTCCCCGTTGAGGATTGCAAGTATTTCTCGTCAATTACAGGTCGGAGTTGCATATGGATTCAACAAGACATGGCAATTTATCGGATACTAAAACCTCAGATTCGTTTGAAATTAGAGATGCGGATCCGGATGAATATATTGAAGCGACTAGCCGGTATCAGCTTGGCGGTGAAATTGGCCGTGGGGGGATGGGGGTCGTTTTTCGCGCACGTGATCTCGACCTAAATCGGGACGTTGCAGTTAAGCTGCTCAGTTGCGGACACGGTACTGCTGATGCGGCGGTAACGGCCTTCATTCAAGAAGCGAAGATTATGGGGAGCTTGCAACATCCGGGAGTCGTGCGGATTTATGAGTTTGGGCGCACCGCGGGCGGACGGCCCTTTCATGTAATGAAACTTGTTGAAGGCGAAACGCTTGGCACGCTGATTAGGGAGCGTAGGAACCGAGAGAATCCAGACGCTCAATTGCTTCGTGTGTTTTCGTATGTCTGTCAGGTAATGGCTTACACTCACTCCCAGCACTTTATTCATCTTGACCTCAAACCAGCGAATATCATGGTGGGCGAGTTTGGTGAGATTCATCTGATGGATTGGGGGCTTGCCCGGTCTGTCGATTCGGGAGAGAGGCCACACCCGTCGTCCACTGGGTTTAGGGAGACGGTTAATCCGGAACAGAGTACTGTCGAAAATGGGCGAGTTCACGGAACGCTGCCTTACATGGCACCAGAGCAAGCCAATGGTGAACGGGTGAACAAGCGGACGGATGTGTTTTGCCTGGGGGCAATTTTATGTGAAATCCTGACTGGCTATCCGCCCTATTTAGGAGAGTGTGCGGTCGAGGTTTTGCAGTTAGCAAAAAATTCAGATCTGTCGGATGCGTACGCCCGTTTGGATCGATCGGTTTATGATAAGGCGCTGATTCGACTGGCAAAGTTGTGTCTTCAGCCAAATCCTTCGGATCGTCCCTGGGACGCCGCGATTCTTGCAAAGGAAATGGCGATTTACAGCGATTCGGCACTCGATCGATTGAAAAATGACATTAGTCAGTTTTTCGAGTTGTCGCTCGACCTGTTTTGTATTGCCGGGTTCGACGGATTTTTCCGCAGAATCAACAGTAACTTTAATCGGGTGCTCGGTTATACAGAACGCGAATTGCTGGCCCGGCCGTTTTTAGATTTTGTGCATCCGGACGATCGAGAGATGACAAAAGCGGCAATGGCAAAATTGGAATTTGGTGAGCCGGTCTTTGGATTTACTAACCGTTATGTAACGAAGTCCAATGAGGTGATAGAGTTTGACTGGTCTGCTAAATCGGTAGTTGAAAAACAGTTGGTGTTTGCGGTTGCTCGCCGTGTGAAATGACTTGCAGAACTGCCTATTGGTTTCGATTAGCTAGAGCCTCGGCGATCGCGGTTGCGACTTTTTTGCCCAGCACTTGAGAGCCCTCTGCTGAGAAGTGCACGTTGGCGGGACGTTGGATTTCGCTGAGCCGGGCTAACGCATGAGCGTAAAGGTCGTTGATTTCGATTCCGTTTTCACGAGCAATCTTTTTTGCAATTTCGTTGTAAATTGGAGGAGAGGTTTCCTCTCGAAGCGGCTTTGCTCCGGGGGGAACCGGCGTTGTCGTGCCGAGGATCAGCCGGGCGTTCGTCTTTTTTAATTTACTCACGATCTCAGTTAATTGCTGCTGGTATTCTTCCGGGTTAGATTGCAGGGGGTCGGTCGCGTTATTTGAATTCTTTCCAGTTTGGGCACTGACATGTTTTAGGTCGTGCAGCCCAAAATTAAAGTGGATGACGTCCCAGTTCCCACCGTCAATTTTTAACCAGCGATCAATATTGGCGATGCCATTGTCGGTGCCCGCGCAGTTTTCAGGTTTTTTTTCACTCTGCATCGGCCGGAATACAACGGCGTCATTGGCTAGTAGTTTCTGGACGGTAGGGGTGTAGCCAATTGAAATCGAATCACCGAGGATCAGAACGCGAGCCTTTTGTTTCCGGTCGGCATCGGCTTCGGTTTTCAAAAGTTGGACCATGGATTTGCCCAACGCATTCCCGAGTAGAAAGTAGCTTTCGGCATTCCCGTACCAGTGGTGCCCATGGCCTTGGTTCGGCGAGTTTTTTGGGAGGCGGGCAAAGTCAGTCGTTTCGACATAAGAAACGTTTTTGATTCCTTTTGCAGCAACAGCCGCCTGGGCATCACGGAATCTCTTCATGCTGCCGTCTTCTGCGGGGCCACCGTTTCCAAGCTCGCCAAAAACGAAAGGCAAGTCTCGGATACCGACTTGCTTGCGAATATCTGAAATGAAATTTACTAAATTGTCTGTGTATTGATTGATTGCGTCTTGATCGCACATATCGTTCCAGCCTTGTTGCCAGACGAATCCAGAGATCACAAGCTCGTGATTTTTGAGCGCAGGGATTTTGTTTGGCGCGTCTTCCATCGCTTCTCCAAGCTGTTCCAGCATGCGAATGTAAAACGGACCGACCTCACCGCCGGAGCTGGGAGGGCGGAAGTCAGTCATTAGGCTCTTCCCTCCCCAGGCTGTTTTAATAATTAGGATCGGAGCATTGAATGCGTCACCAACCACGTGCCCAAATTGCATTTCAGGTCCAAAATGGTGAGGTTCCCCACCGTACGCTGCGAACCCAATGGATATTCCGCCAGTTTTGAGCTCATCTTCGGTTCGATACCAGCAGAAGGCGTCTTCGCGCACTCGCCAGCTGCCGTCCGGGTTAACGAGATGTGACATTCTTAATTTGTTCTCAGGCGAACGCATTACTGTCGTCAGGATGCCTTTTCCACCGTTGTAATATTCGGGGTGATCCAAATCGACAACGGCGTGCCCTTGCATGTTTGACTGACCGGCAAGAATAAATACCCTTGCAATTGGCCGTTTTTTCGTTTGCGCTCCCAGTTTATTGTCTAGCTGAAGTACTTGCGTAAAAACGAAAGTGACGAGGAGCAGGCCAAGAATTTTGAGAGGTCGCATTGGTTTAGTGTCCTGAGTTATCGAGCCGCAGAATGAATCAAATTGTTGCTGGAATATATGCTATCGCAGATATGACTGCAAAAAAAGCCGCGGGCAATCTCGATTCTATCGAGTATGTTCCACGGGCCCGTTTCTATAACGGTCGTTAGCAGTAAGTCGACGCAACTGCTAGCACTTGTGGGGGTTCTTGTTTACCGAAAGCGCTGATTCTTAAGATTGGTTAGCACTGTCAGATGTTTGACGTTGACCCCGTTTGCGAATGAACGTAATTTCCACACAGATATTAATCGTTTAACGTATGAATTACGTTTAAAAATCGAGTTAAAGCAAGAGCGAGCCAGGGAAGGCGCGATATGACATTGCGAAGTGCATTTGAGTCGAGAGATGCGGCCCGAGGAAATGAACGTTTTCTCAGTTTTGGAATCTGTTGTCTGGCAGTATCGGTAGTTTTGTCTTTGGTTGGTTGTCAAAACTTGATCAAGCGAGGGCAAAGTCCCGAAAAGAAATCGATCAGTCAGTTATATGAAGACAAAGAACCAACGACCAAATATGTTGGCGACCTATGCGGAATTTATGGTTTAAATTTTGCGAAGGTAGAGGGCGTTGGGCTGGCGTACGATTTGGAACGGACGGGTAGCAGTGCGAAGCCGAATGTTCAGAGAGATCTTGTTCTAAAATCGCTCAGTGCTAATTCAAATATTGATAATCCAAGCAAGCTAATTGCGAGTTTGGATACCGAGATCGTGGTAATCAAAGGAATGCTTCCGCCTGGAATTCGGAAGGGTGAATATTACGATTTGGAGGTTGTAACGGTAGGCGGTTCTGTGGCGAAAAGTCTCGAGAACGGAATGATCTTGCAGACTAGAATGCAGCCGATGGCGCGACTTGGCGGTGGCTTGAAGCAGGGGCGTGCTACTGGTTACGGGAGGGGGCGAATTCTTGTGGATGCTCTTTTTGAATCGGAGCAAGATCCTTCCCATCAACTTCGCGGGGTTGTGCTCGGCGGTGGTAAGGCGAAAGTCGATCGCCCGCTTGGCCTGAAAGTACGAGAGGATAATGTTCCTGCCAGTACTTCGATGCGGATTTCTCGTGCGATCAATGACCGTTTTGACACCGACGATGCGACTGGGAAAAAAGGCGTAGCGGAGCCCAAGACGAATCGAGATATTGTACTTTTAGTGCCTGAAAATTATCGGCAGAACATCGGACGTTATTTGGGAGTTATCAAGAACATCGCTTATTCGGAGTCTGCGACAGATCGGGTGAACCGGTTGGAGGCTCTGGAGCAGGAGATTGGGGAGCCAGCAAAGTCAGGTCTGGCGGCGATCAGGTTGGAGGCCCTTGGCGTCGACGGAGTCCCGGCGTTAAAGCGGGCATTGCGACATCATGACCTTGAGGTTCAGTTTCATGCGGCCCAGGCGTTGGCCTTCATGGAGCATGACGATGGGGTCGATATTTTGAAAAAAGCCGCAGAAGAAGAGCCGGCGTTTCGCTGGAATGCTCTCACCGCATTGGCGTCTCTTAATGACGTAAGTGCGTCGATTGCCCTGGCTGATTTGTTGAATTTGCAAAGTGCGGAAACGCGTTATGGAGCATTCCGTGCATTGCGAGCTCAGTCGCCAAACGACTCATTGGTTGATGGTGACTGGTTGGCGAGCGACTTTTTCTTGCACGTTGTTCCTTCGGAAGCAGATCCGCTCTTGCATTTCTCTCGGTCGAAGCGCCCTGAAATTATCGTATTCGGGACGGAGCAAACGGTCGCGGATAATTTTCTTCACGTTGAAACTGGTTTGACCGTACGGGCGAATGGAAATGGCACAGTGGCGGTAAATCGGTATACAACGGATGAAGAGGAGAAGAAGGTCTGCAGCAATCGCATTGGTGATTTGGTAAAAACACTTGCTGACATGGGATATGGGTACGGTCCACAGATGAAAATGTTTCGTGCTGCCAAGAAATCCAATATGTTGAACACGCGTTTAGTCGTCAATGCGGTTCCTAAATTAGGTCGGGAGTATTCTCCCGATGGTGATGAGATTCCCGCTGAGAAATCTGAAAAATACGTTGCCGAGGCTTTGCCTGAATTGTTTCGGACTGGTAATGAGCGAGTGACGGTCGTTCCTAGGGTCGACGAAGAGACAGTCGGTGAGATTGAAGCTGAGATAAAAAGCAACAATGATTCCAAGTGGGATAAGATGATGAACTGGTTCACAGATAGTGAAGAATAAACTCGCAGCTTTTTAGTCAAAACGGTATCAACGCATGTTGAAGGCGCTTGAACTCAGTGGGTTCAAAAGCTTTGCTGACAAAACCCGATTTGAATTCCCACCTGGGATCACGGTTGTCGTGGGTCCCAATGGTTCGGGAAAGTCGAATATTGTCGACGCGATCAAATGGGTGCTTGGTGAGCAGAGTGCGAAAAGTCTGCGCGGTAAGGACATGTCGGATGTCATCTTTAAAGGGTCATCTGGCGCGAATTCCAGGCGTCCGTCTAATTCTGCGACGGCCACAATTGTACTGGATAATTCGGATCAGCGATTCGCCTACGATGCGGATGAAGTTCACGTTAGCCGCCGCGTGTATCGCAGCGGAGAATCGGAATATCTGATCAATGGTGAGACCAGTCGACTAAAAGATATTCGCGAGCTATTTCGCGGAACGGGGGTTGGAACCGATGCCTATAGCTTGATTGAGCAGGGCAAGGTCGAGCGAATGCTATCGACCAATGCCAAGGACCGTCGAGCGATTTTCGAAGAAGCGGCAGGGATCAGTCGTTTCAAAGCAAAAAAAGTTGACGCTCAGCGACGACTTGCCAGAGTCGAGGCAAACCTTGTTCGGTTGGCCGACATTGTTGACGAGGTTGGAAGTCGTTACCGCAGTGTAAAGTCTCAGGCTTCTAAGGCAGCCAGATACAAAGAGTATTCCGATCGCTTGCAGCAACTGCGGACCTTTGTGGGGTTGAAAGATTACCGAACGTTCACTGAGAAGCTCGAGAAGATTGAAACGGAATTCACGACTGATTCTGAGCGGGCCGTAGAATTAACCGGGAGTATTGATTCCAAGAAAGCGGAAACCAAAGCAATCGAGGATCGCCTAGATGAAATTTCAAATGATTTGACCCAGCATCAGGAGTCAGCGACTCAGGTGAGGGAAACGCTTGCTCAGGTTGAATCGCGTCTAACCCTCAATCAATCCAGGCTGGAAGATCTTAACGCGCGTGAATCACAAGTGCGCGAACAGTTGGAGCGATCGTCTCAGCGTGCTCAGGATTTTCAAAACCGGATTCGGGCGATTGAAGTTGAGGCGGAGTCAGCTAATACCAATTTTGAAAGCGCGTCCGAGGGGCTTGCCGGGCTCGAAGCTGAAATTGGTGAGTTGGATTCAAAAATAAAACTGTTCCGTGCCCGTAATGAAGAGAAACGAAACAGGGTTGCGGAATATTCAGAATCCGCGACCTTTGTCGGCCGCGCCGTGAGTGCCGCAGAATCCCAAGTCGAAACGCTACGTGAATCGAAATCTAAAACTGAAAAATTGGTAACCGATCTCGAGGCAACTCTGGGTTCTCATCGAGAAGCCTGGGAGGGATTCACGTCGAAACGGAATCGGTTGCAAGAGGAAGCCGAATCGAATGATTCAGCGTTGGCGATCGCCCGCAAAGAGTATGATCATTTGAAATCGGAGCTCGCCGGGCGACGCGAGCGGATGACGGACCTTACAAACCAGCAATCCGGGCTCGCTCAGCGAGCCGAGGTGATTGAAGAATTAGAGAAAAGCCTCGAAGGGATCAACGCGGGAGCCAAGGAATTATTGCAGGAAGGGAAGCTAAATCCTGCCGGACCAATGGGAGATGTGATCGGCTTGGTGGCTGATCTGGTCTCCGTCAATGTGCAACACGCTGCGATTGTCGATGTTGCTTTGGGAGAATTGGCTCAATTTGTGGTGGTCGATGGTCTTTCCTTGACCAGGGAGATTGCCGAGGAGAAGCTGAAGTTGAATGGACGGGTCGGCTTGATTCAGCTTGATTCGCCTCCCACATTCGGGACAGATCCTAACGTTAACTTAAACGGTGCGCCGGGAGTGATTGGCCGCGCCGATCGTTTGGTCCAGGTTGAGCCTCCGTACGTGGCGTTCATCCGGCAGTTGTTAGGTGGCACGTGGGTCATCAAAACACTCGCGGACGCGTTGGAGTTGCAAAGGAATCATGCCAACGCCGAAAAAGTGCGATTTGTGACACTCGACGGAGAAATTGTAGAAGCCGATGGAGCTCTGGTCGTGGGGCCCAAGTCAATTACGTCTGGATTGGTCTCCCGGCGCAGTGAACTACGGGCGCTCAAGCGGGAGTTGATTCGGCTGGAAGAGCAAATCGACCTGTGCCGTCAGCAGGTTCAGGATCTGTTTGTAAAAGAAACCGATGCTCAAGAGCGTGTTCAGGCGCAAATTGATACCAACAGTGATCTTTCGACACGGTTGTCCGATCAAAAAAATCAAGCGATGGCTGCTGAAAAACAGATTCAACAAACTGAGTCTCAATTGGAGACTGCGAATCAAGAGTTGGCTCAGCATGATGAAAAGTTAACAGCGGTTAGCGGTAAATTAGAAGCTGATCGAGCGAGTTTGATTGAAAGTGAGTCTGAAATCAAACGGTTGCAATTGGCCATTGAGCGGGATGAGTCGGAGTCAACACAGTCGGCCGAAAGGCGAGTCGAAGTTGAGCAATTGCTCATTGCGGCAAAGGTAAAGCTCGCGAAAGCTGAGCAGGTGATGTCGGGCGCTCAATCACGGGTCAATCACATCCGAATGGAATATGAAGAGTTGCAAAAAGTGGAGGCTCAGCTGGCGTCGCAACGAGTGGGCGATGAGACGGCAACTCAGGCTGCGAAAGAAGGGATTGAGCAATCCAACGCCGAAATTAGTGAATTGACTTCTCGGAAAAATGAACTCGCGGATTTGTTGACGCAATTCACCGAGGATCGGCTTGCGGTCGATAAGACGCGGCGCGAAATGTCAACAGAGTTAAATTCGGAACGCGATTCACTGCGCTCGATAGAAGAGAGAATAAACTCAGCCAAAATGCGGATCGAAAAAATCGGCATGCAGCGTTCCCAGTTGGCCGAACGAATGCTAGATGATTATGGGATTGATCTGGCAACACAGGAAGAATCGCCGTCCGACGAAGAACAAGAACAGCGTGACGAGGTTGATGCTGAAATTAGCCAACTTCGAAAAAAGATTGGCTCGATTGGTTCAGTCAACCTTGATGCCCTCAAAGAACTTGAGGAACTCGAAGGGCGTTACCTCGCGATGGACGAACAGTACCAGGATCTTGTCCAGGCTAAAGAGACTCTGGAAAAGATCATTGTTCGTATCGATAACGATAGTCGTAAGTTGTTTGTTGAAACCCTAGAAGCCATCCGCCTGAATTTTCAGAAGTTATTCAGGCAGACTTTTGGTGGCGGCAAGGCCGACATCATTCTTGAGGCTGACGTTGACCCTCTGGAGGCGGGCGTGGAAATTATTGCGACGCCACCGGGAAAGCCTGAGTTCAGTAATAGTCTCCTCAGTGGTGGCGAGAAGGCGTTGACAGCAGTGTCGTTGTTGATGGCTATTTTTCAATTTCGCCCCAGTCCCTTCTGTGTGCTTGATGAAGTCGACGCTCCGTTTGACGAGGCTAACATTGGTCGTTTCGTCGACGTTCTGAAGAGTTTCCTCGGGTGGACGAAGTTTGTAATTGTGACTCACTCAAAAAAGACCATGACAGCCGCAACAACGCTTTACGGGATTACGATGCAGGAATCGGGAGTCTCAAAACGGGTCAGTGTTCGATTCGAAGACGTAAGCGAGGATGGTCATATCTCGGACGAAGCTCTACAGCGAACCGAGGGTGACGCAGCATAGGTTCGGTTCTCGTGAGCCCGCTGGCCTAGCGATTCGGGTGATTTCTCTTCTCCGGGGGTTCTGGAATATTAATCGGAGTTGGATTGTATTTCCGGTGCTTTTCGTCGGTATCTCCAAATGAAAACGGTACCGATCAAACCAGCGGTTATTAAAATGCCTATCAGCCAATACTTGATATTGCCAGTGGCCATTGAAACAATCGCACTGATCGAGATGCTCAACCACATCATTAAAATGGATGAGATTCGCATCCGGTTGGTCATGGGGGTGGTCCCGTCGATATAGGCAAGATATTTTGCGAAAAAACGGTTGCGCACCAGTCGCTTTTCTAGCGCTGGCGAACTTTTCAAGAGGAAGAAGGAGGCCAGCATCAACGGGCCAACGGTCGGAATACCCGGCAGCACCGCGCCAACCGCGGCTACGATAACGAACAGAAGTCCAATCGTGGCATGGGTATAACGTTTGAGTTTTGAGTTGGCCACGGTCTTGTCCCGGTGTTCTGCTGGCAGCGGGCCAGTCTACCTCCGATTGGGTTTTTAAGCTACGTGAGGTAGGAAACCGAGACGGGACTAGCTTAGGCCAAAGCTGTGGATAACCTAGTCAGTTTTCGCGGGTGCGACATCAAATGAGTGTCGGTTGCAACGGGCTTGGAGTCGAACTGGCGGTAATACTCCCGCCGGCTCAAGTGCTAGTGCCACTTTCGTTTTGCGGATATAATCGTTGAGCTGCAGAAAAGATTCCTGAGATGGTAACGACCATTTTGTTTAAGTAATTAAGAATTAGCTGAGAGCCTGATGACGCAAACCTCAAATTCGATCAATCTAGTTGACTTTATTCGCGACGTTCCTGATTTCCCCAAACCGGGAATCACTTTTAAAGACATTACTCCACTGTTGGGCAGCCATGCTGCTTTAACTGCCTGTATTGATCAGTTTGTGGAGAAATATCAAGACGAAAAGATCGATGTGATAGCTGCCGCTGAGGCGCGAGGATTTCTGTTTGCTGTGCCACTTGCAATGCGTTTAGGTGTCGGCATGGTTCCAATTAGAAAGCCGGGGAAGCTGCCGTTCGAAAAACACAGCTACAGTTACGATCTCGAGTATGGCTCGGATACTCTTGAAATGCACGTCGACGGTATTCAAGAGGGGCAAAATGTTTTGGTGATTGATGATTTGCTTGCAACTGGCGGAACGGTTCAGGCCTGCTGTGAGATGATTGAATCGTGCGGAGGAAAGGTGGCTGGTTGTGCCTTTTTGATTCACCTCCAATTTCTTGAGGGACTCCAGAAGCTTGAGAAGTATCCGGTCTTTAGTTTGATCGACTTCAATTAGTCACTACCTGTGATTTCCTCCGCGATCGGAGTGACTTCCCATTTTCTCCAACAGAATTTCATGACAAGATCTTAAGCGAAGATGAGGGTTCCTGGATGGAGAAGTTTTTCAATCTATTAGTTGTCTTGGCGGTAACTGTTGGCTGGCAGGGATCTGGGGTGGCGGAGGAGTTGGTGATGGCTCCCCAGCGTCCGAATGTCGTTTTGGTGCTGGCCGACGACTTAGGGTTTGGCGATATCGAGCCAAATAATCCGTCTTCTGGAATTCCAACTCCGGCCTTCAACCGGTTGGCCCGCGAGGGGATGAGATTTACTGACGCGCACACCGGTTCCAGTGTTTGTACCCCGACAAGATACGGGTTGTTGTGCGGTAGATACGCGTGGCGGACGCGCCTGAAAAAGGGAGTGTTGAATGGATATTCTGAGCCATTGATCGATGGGGGGCAGCCAACCGTAGCCGACCTTCTGCAGTCGGTTGGTTACAGGACGGGCTGCATTGGCAAATGGCACCTCGGTTTAGGGTGGCGAGGTAAATCAGAGCTCCCCAAAAACGCTGGCCACTTTCGTGATAAAAAAGATGCTTGGGTAGATTTCAGCCAACCGGTAGATGACGGTCCTCGCGAACATGGATTTGATTACTCCTATATTATTCCAGCTTCGCTAGACATGAGTCCCTATGTGTATTTGGAAAATGGCAGCGCCACATCCGTACCGGAAAAAGTGATCGAGAAACGCGGCTTCCCGGAGTTTCTGCGCCGAGGCGAGGTAAGTGAAGATTTTGATCATCGGGCGAGTTTAAGTCACTTGCTGAACAAGGCCGATGAGTTTATTCGTCAAAGCGCGAAGGGTGGGCGACCTTTTTTCCTTTATTTTCCCATGCCTGCTCCTCACAAGCCGGTGATTCCGATGGAACAATTTCAAGGCAAGACAGAGTTGGGCACCTACGGAGATTTTGTGGCCCAGGTCGATTGGACGGTCGGGGGGATCATCGACGCTTTGGATCGAGCGGGTGTGGCTGAGAATACGCTGTTGTTGGTGACCAGTGACAATGGATCATTCATGAAGCGAGTACCGCAGGGAAGTTCTATTTCAGATCATGTGGATGATGATACGGTTCAGGGCTATTTGCCGAGCCATCATCAGGCCAACGGAATTTTTCGCGGGACGAAGGCTGATATTTACGAAGCGGGACATCGGGTACCTTTTTTAGTCCGGTGGCCGGGGAAGATTAAGTCGGGTGTCAGTAACTCGAGCGTAGTTTGCCTGACCGATATTCTGGCTACCGTATGCGAGGCGGCTGACGTCGTTGTGGATTCAACTCAATCAGAAGATAGTTTTTCTTTTTTGCCTTCAGCGCTTGCATTGCCTGACCGAGTGTATCATCGTAAAAGAGCCGTGATTCACCACTCTGCTGCAGGAGTTTTTGCGATTCGCAAGGGAAACTGGAAGTTGATTCTTGGAAATGGCTCTGGCGGTCGTGAAATGCCGAAAGGAAAACCGTTTCAGCGGCCATTTCAGTTGTACAATCTCTCCAGTGATCCGGAAGAACAGTGCGAACTATTGAAAGAGAACCCGGAGACGGCGTTGCAGTTAGAGAGAGAGTTTGCGGTTATTTTAGGCGAAGAGAATCCCATCCCAGATTTCAACCAAGGGCAAGATAAGGACTGATAATGAACTACCTTTTAAGACGAGTAACGGGAGTTTACGCTTTGGCGGTCATCTGCGTTGTAGCGTTCTCGAACCAAGCACAAGTTCAGGCAATGGAAAATGAGTTTAACCGAGGCGGCACCCCGACGGAGCAGTTGTGGTGTCAATACGATGGCTTTAAGGGACCGGGGAACGGGAAGCACATTGTTCTAATTGCTGGCGATGACGAATATCGGAGTGAGCAAGCGATGCCTATGCTTGGGAAAATACTCGCGGTGCGTTTTGGTTTTAAATGTACCGTCCTGTTTCCCATCGATCCTAAATCAGGTGAAATTGTTCCTTCTTATCAAAAAAATATTCCAGGAATGGAAATGATCGATTCTGCCGACTTGTTGATTTTGGGGCTGCGTTTTCGCAATCTTCCAGATGATCAGATGAAGCATTTTGTGGATTATGTCGAGGCGGGAAAACCTATCATTGGTACACGCACTTCGACTCATGCTTTTAATTTCGGTGGTGATTCGAAAAGTTCGTACAAACAATATGGATTTAACTCGAATGAGTGGAAGGGTGGCTTTGGCCAACAAATACTTGGAGATACGTGGATCAACCATCACGGGCGTCATAAATCTGAAAGCTGTCGTGGAGTGATTGTCGAGGCCAACAAGTCCAATTCGATTCTTAAGGGAGTAACAGATGTTTGGGGGCCATCGGACGTTTATGGAATTCGAAACCTGCCCAAAACCGCAACTGTTCTTTTAGACGGGGCAGTGCTTGCGGGAATGACTCCCGATGCAAAACCCGTCGAGGGACCAAAAAACAATCCGATGATGCCAATCGCCTGGGTGCAGTCTCATCCGCAGGAAGCTGGTGGGAAATCCCGAATATTTTGTACGACGATGGGAGCTTCAACCGATTTCGAGAGCGAGGGTCTTCGCCGATTGGTTGTTAATGCAAGCTTTTGGTGTGTTGGAATGGAAAAGGATATTCCCGAAAAGGCGAATGTGAATTACGTTGACGAGTACAACCCAACGGCTTTTGGTTTCGGGACGTTTGAAAAAGGGAAAAAGCCTTCAGACTACAATCTTGTCAAAAAGTGAGCCGGCATCCGAAGTGGTTTGTGATTAGAGGTCGGGCACAAGGTGGTCTGCCGATTCATGCATTGCGAATTTTGTTTACGAGGCAAAGATTGAATGTCTCAAGAATTGATTGATGGGAAATGGAAGATCAGAAAAAACGCTTGATTGGTTTGAGCCGGACCCAGCTTAAGGAAGAGCTTCAGGCGATCGGTGTTCCCGAAAATCAAGCAAAGATGCGCGTCCATCAAATATGGCATTGGCTTTATGTCCGTGGCGTTCACGATTTTGATGAAATGCTAAACCTCGGAAAAGAGCTTCGATCAAAGCTCAAACAATTTTATTCAATTACCCACCCGGAAATTGTAGAAGAGCAAGTTTCAAAGGATGGAACCCGGAAGTGGCTGTTGCGATTTCCACCGCGTGGAGCCGGCGCCCCCGTAGAAATTGAAACGGTTTATATTCCTGAAACCGATCGGGGTACCTTATGTGTTTCGAGTCAGGTCGGATGCTCTTTGAGCTGTACGTTTTGCCATACGGGGACGCAAAGGATGGTGCGGAACCTGCATGCGGATGAAATTCTTGGCCAAATTATGCTCGCTCGGCACCGGCTTTCAGATTTTGTTGGAATGGAACCGGTACCCGGAATGATTGCTCCGCTGGAAGGCCGAAAGATTTCCAACATCGTGATGATGGGGATGGGTGAGCCGCTGTTTAATTTTGAGAATGTAAAAAGTGCGCTGTTGATCGCCTTGGATGGTGATGGGCTTTGTTTTTCCCGGAGACGGATTACGCTTTCGACTTCCGGCGTTGTTCCGGGGATTTATCGGACGGGTGAAGAAATTAAAGTCATGTTGGCTATTTCACTCCATGCAACTCGAGATGAATTGCGCGACGAATTGGTGCCGATTAACGGTAAGTATCCGCTTGAAAAACTAATGGCAGCCTGTCGCGATTATCCAGGGCTTTCCAATGCACGTCGGATTACGTTTGAGTATGTCATGCTCAAAGGAGTAAACGACAGTCTGCGAGACGGTCGGGAATTGGTGGAGTTATTGGAGGGAATACCCGCCAAGATTAATTTGATTCCGTTTAATCCGTGGCCGGGAACGGCTTACGAGTGCTCGGATTGGAAGACTATCGAGAAGTTTGCTGGCTACCTTAATTCAAAAGGGCTGCCTGCTCCCATTCGAACCCCTCGCGGAAGGGACATTCTCGCCGCTTGCGGTCAGCTTAAATCTGAGACGCAGAAGCTCACCAAGGTGAATTGATATTTGAAATCAATTGAGTGGGGCGAACAAAAATCGGCTAATCAAGGTCGTTTGATTTGAAGAAGGATTTTTTCTTCTTGTTCGGTTGCTCGACGTCAGCGAAGACTATTTTGGGTCTATTTGAAATCTGAGCGTTTCCACCGGAAGTGTCTCGACCTGCCGCATTCAGTGCAGCCACCACCTCTTGCTCTGCAGGATCAAGGCCCCGCTGTTGGTGCGTGCGTTGGAGAAATTTTGGCGTCGGATTGTGACCAGCCGTGGGATGACTTGATGGGAGATCCTCGTTATTGGGAAAGTCGGTTGGATTGATCTCCGGTATCTCTTCACCAATTATGGGCGTGTCTTGGGTTGAAGTGAGTCCTGCAGTCGGTTTTGGGGTGGAATGTGTGGTTTGAATTTCGATGTCGCCAAGATATTTATTTCGTACGTCAGGGTCGGAAAGAATCTCTTCCTGGCTTCCACTGCATAGGACTTGGCCTTCGCTGACGACATAGGTGCGGTCGGTAATCTGTAAAATTTCACGAGCCGCATGGTCGGTAATTAGGACTGCGATTCCGTCGGTAGCAAGCGATTTGATGATTATTTGAATACTCTGAACGGTGACTGGGTCAATTCCAGCAAACGGTTCGTCCAGCATTATGATCTGGGGTTCGGAAACAAGACATCGAGCAATCTCTAATCGTCGACGCTCTCCACCGGATAATTTCCCTGCCCTGGTTTTACGAATATGTCCAATTTTGAATTGGTCAAGTAATTCCTCGGTTCGCGTTTTCTGTTGCTTTCGGCTAAATCCAAGCAACTGCATGACACCCTTTAAATTCTTCTCAACTGAAAGTTTCCCAAAAACGCTGGCTTGTTGCGGTAGGTATCCCATGCCTCCACTTCGACTTCGTTCGTGGAGAGGCCATTGAGTCACATCGGAATCTTGAAGAAAAACTCTTCCGCGATCAGGGCGAACGAGTCCGCACATCATTTTAAAGGAAGTCGTTTTGCCAGCTCCGTTGGGCCCGAGTAGGCCAACGATTTCACCGGGGTCTACTTTTAGTGAAACTCCATCGACCACTCTACGCCGGCCATAAATTTTCACCAAGCCTTCGGCTTCAAGTATTGGCATTTGGTTCCTCCATGAACTTAGGGGTGTATTTTGCAGGCAGTGGCTGTCTGAAATTACGTGGCGGTTCGAAACGCGGAACCGCAACTTGGTGATCGAGTAGCTATTTTATAAATCCCATACGATTGAAATTAGGGAAATATTTAACGGGCTTATTTAAAGTGTGTGGCCAGTAAATCAGCATCGCGCGTCCGATTAACATATCGCGCTCGACAAATTTTTCTCCGTCCCAAACACGGCCGTCGAGACTTCGAGGGCTGTTGTCTCCCATCGGAAGAAATTGATCTTTCTCTCGTGTTTCCCCTTTTTCAAGTCGAAACATCGGCTCAGTTTGGCCTTTTTTGGCGGTGAAAAACTCTTCTGCGCCCTCGGTGCTCCACGACTCAGGATCGCGATGATAGCCCTCGATAATCGAAATGCTCTCGCCCGTTTCGTTTTCCGTAGAGACTGGACTACCGAGAGGCCCCTGCCCTTTAACGGATGTGTAGTAGAGATCGCGTAAAACCTTAATTCGAGTTACTTCCAAATCGGCATTCTTCGCCGCGATCCCGGCGGGTTCAGCGTCTCCAGGATCCTCAGCTGAGTAGGTCGGAATTGGAATTCCGTTCCGAGAAAAAGAGGCAGCATCAAATTCAACGTATTTATTATCGATCCAGAGGTTCAAACGGTCATCGGCATTCACGTACATGATGTGATGAGAACCAGCGCCATTAATTTTTGTCTTACCAGTTGGAGTTTCAACGGGGTTGCCGTTAACGTTCTGAAACGTCACTTTCGCTTCGGAGGCGTCGTCCTGGGCGCTCAGCGTAGCCTTGCCAGAGGCGATGTCAATTTCGCAGACGAAATGGACTCCGCCCTCGACGACATCAAACATGAGCGTACCTGCGGATGATTGGATGTCGACCCAGAATTCAAGTCCTAGGTCGCCTACCCAGTGGAGGCCAAGGTTTTGAGTGCTGACGAGCGCCTCGTTATCTTGGTAGACCCCGTCGTTGTAACCGTACTGGTCTCCAATGAGTCTCCCGGGTGGTAATTTATTATTCCTAAAGCGTGTCGGCAATAATCCGGAACTGATCGTGCTCCACTCGTTCTTCAGGGGTTGATAGTGGCGATACCTTAACCAGTGGGGTTCGGGTTGAGCGCTGGAGCGAAATACAGGGTTTTCCCCTGTGTTGTCGATGGTCCATTGGTTCGAACCATCAAACGCCTGCCAACGAGAGGGCCATTGGACGTCGGTCAAGCGTTCGCCAATGTGGTTTGTATCGTCAACTGTCTGAAGGATATTCTTTAATTTTTCAGGTGGTTTACGAGTGATAGATTTTTCATATTTACCTTCGACTTCATCCATAACATAAATGTCGCCGTTTTCGATAAGGAGGTTGTCTCCAGGTAACCCAATTAAGCGTTTAATATAGTTTTGTTTTCCGTCGTTGGGGTTTTTAAAAACGATAACATCGTAGCGTTCTGGTTCGCTGAAGTCGTAAACAAATTTGTTGACTAAAATCCGGTCGCCATTGTTCGATTTATGATCCGGTTCTTTCGTGTTGTAGACTTTTGTTTTGTACTGACAAATTGGGCAGTACGTGCTGTCGACAAATTGCTTTGGATTGGTTTCTGAGTTCTCCTTACTTGCACCCGAGCGGTACCGCAACTTGCAGTTTTGACATTCGAGATCCATGTGCTGGCCTTGCAGGGAAGGCGCCATCGACCCCGTCGGAATGATGAATGCTTCGGCTTCGTAGGCACGGAACATCAACGCCAAAACAATCGCGATAATAACCGACTCGATAGTTTCGCGGACGCCAAAGTCTCGAAAGAAACCAAAAATTCCACGCGACGGTTCATCGGCGACTATAGTTTCCTTGATCGGAGGCATCTTCGCCCGCTTCTTGTCGGGAAA
>JACLAC010011564.1_pt1 | contig 29868 bp, 38 predicted proteins | sample 8027881 | NCBI WGS metagenome assembly JACLAC01 (sample SAMN15725517, study PRJNA655200) | protist metagenome | isolation source: fluorescence activated cell sorting (FACS) single amplified genomes of... | place: Spain: Blaines Bay Microbial Observatory, Mediterranean Sea | collected 2016-01-19 | reverse complement strand
CTTTCTTTTTTAAATCCATTATTTCAGGAACTACTTCAATTACCATTTCAGCATCTTTAACTGCATCATCCAAATCTACAATTGGATTAATTCTTGAAAATATTGCATCACCTTCCTCTTTTGTTATTTTTTCTTTTGTAACCAGTTTATCCAGACTCCAGCGAATTTTCTCCATTGCTTTGTCTAAAAATTCCTGTTTGATATCTCGTAGTATAACATTATATCCTGCAGTGGCAGAAACCTGAGCAATTCCATGTCCCATAACTCCAGAACCTAAAACTGTTATGTTTTTAATATTCAATAACCCTTATTCTGAAATACCTTTTATAAGCTCATTCAAATTATATATTGTATGGGTCTTTTTGGTAAAAAGAAAAAAGATGAAGGTACTAAATGCAAAGAATGTGGTTTAGAATTACATCAACCAGAAAGACTTGAGCGACATATGAAAAAAGCACATGGTAACGTACCTGAGAAAAAGCCTGACACCAGTGGTGGTGTTCAAGAAGGCGGTATGTGGTAAATTTATTATTGTAAAATTTTAGACAGACAATATTGGAATTATCTGATGGTCAAAAATATGCAATTGTCTTTTTAGGTGCACTTGCTACTGCAGGAATTGTTTTGGGTACAATGGTTTTTCCGTTCTGGAATTTTATTCGTGAAGATATTATAGAGGAAGTTGAAATTTTTGAATCTGCAAATGGTAATTGTTATGTTGATACTTTAGATGGAATTCCAAAAACTATACAAAACTGTAATCTTCCTATAGGAACAGATGTTACTGTTAAATATGGTGAAGGCCTTCCATGGGCAACAATTGAACCGTAAGATTAGATTTGGTGTGTAATATGGATTGTATTTTTTGTAAGATTGTATCAAAAGAAATACCAACAAAAATACTTGTTGAAACAGATTCATGTTTAGGATTTCTAGATGCATTTCCATTAGCAAAAGGTCATGCATTAGTAATTCCAAAAAATCATTATGAAAAAATCCAAAATATGCCAAAAGAATTAAACATTGAATTGTTTACTATGGTACACGAACTTATATCAAAGATTGATTCTTTAACTGGTTCAACATTAGTTGCAATACATAATGGAAAAGAAAGTGGTCAAGAAATTCCACATGTTCATGTGCATATAATTCCTAGGAGTAAAACAGACTCTGCAGGTGCAGTACACAGTATGTTTAAAAATGACATAAAATTGACTGATGTTGAATTATCTGAACTGTGTCAAAACTTAAAAATTGGTTAATATGGAAAAATTCTTTTTTTGTTTTCTAAATCGTCTACAATAATTGCCTTTGTAGGGCATGTTTCAGCTGCATTCATTATTTTTAGATTTTTTGCACCTTTTGAATTATAGACTCTAGATTTTGGATTCATATTACTTGTTTTATCTATTGTAAAAACTTCAGGCGCAATTGTTTCACAGCTACAACAAGCAATGCATAGCGTTGGATCTACTTTAACTCCTAAATCAATTTGAGCTTGTTGCTTAACATTACTAGATTCTTGCTCATGTAGCTCATCATTACTTGCAGATTCATATTTATCCCAAAAATTTTTCTCATAATTTTTCCACCAATCTTTGTCTTCTTCAAATTCTTTAGTAAATTTACTCCAATCTTCTTCAGGTGAAGTTTTTCCGTTACCCCAATTGGTTCGTTTGTAAAAGCCTTTTCTCTTTTCTTTATTTTGATTGGTTTTTGTAGTTTTTTTACTAGAAGTTTTGTATTGTTTCTTTAAATAATAATATGCTTCTGTAGCTTGCTTGAATTTTTTCCCATCAGATTCTTTTTTATTTTTATCAGGATGAAGTTCTAGTACTAATTTTCTATATGCATTTCGTATATCATTATATGTTGGATTTGGTTCTAAAAGTAAAATTTGATGTGCTTGACTGCTATTCAATTGTTTTAGTTATCAACTAATAAGATAAAAACATAATTGATTATTCAAATATTTCATTTTCTTTTTCCCAAGCAGGATCAACTATACATAAAACCTTCAGATCTGTGTTTCCTGTATTTTCTAAATATTGTGAAGAAAATGGTGGAACAAAAACTGATTGGTATCTTTCAATTTCTACTGATTCATTTTCTAGGTGTAGTATACCACTTCCTTCTAAAATAAAATATACTTCTGATGTTTTCATTTTATGTACTTTCGATTTTCCACCCTTTTGAATCACTGATTCTGCTAAACTGTATCTAATTCCATTAACTGTATTTTCTGGATTAAAAATTTGCTTGATTTTAGTATTTTCATTGCCAGATATCAATTCCAAATCTTTATTTTTTTTTGAAATCATTATTTCAATCTCTTTGTTACACTTGTTTTGAAATCAGATTCATACCAAATTGTTTTTGGCTCAATTCTATTTTTTGGAAATGAATTTATTGCAATGTGTGAAAAATCATTTTTCTTGTTTATTGATCCATGACTATGAAGTTTTTTTGGATGAATGAAAACACAATCACCTACTTTCAATAGTATGGTTTTGGTTTTCTTAATTTTGAAATTGTTTTTGTCAATTCCATATCTACGGTAAAAAGTCAAACTGCCTTTTCCCTTAGTAACAATTAATGTTTGTCCACCATCATGAAAATGTAGTTTTGTTTTAGATTTTTGCTTAAATGTGACATGATAAATTTTTTCATTCATTGGTTTTATAACGGCTGAAATATCTTTAGCAATTATTGGACCAGTAAAATAATTAGTTTTTGCTTTTTTACTTGCAACTCCAGTATTTGAAAAAATATTTTCTTTATCCATGTTATCTTGTGAATGAATATCGCTATATGTTTTATCTTTTAGATTAATTTAAAAATATGTAAATTAATTGGAATCATCTGAATTGAAAGAAACTATACCAAAAATCAAAATTATTGTTTTAAAACCATCTTTAGATTTAGATGAGATAATGAGTATAGTGGAATCTAGGAAAGTGAAGACATTTCAAACATTACTTCATAAACCAAAGAGAAGTGATATACATATTCATTCTACTAAATTATTTTTTGAAGCATTTTTACTTTTATCAGGTAAATATACTGCAGATTTTATACGTGAAACAAAACATACGATAACAGTGGATAAAAATGTTAGAGAATTAATTATTGATGAACAAACATATCCAATATCAGAGAAAAAAGGTGTTTTAAGTAAATTAGGTCCTAATAGAAAAAATAAAGTTAACTTGGAAGTACAAGAACGATTAGTTATTGAAAATGAAGATGATATTGCATTTGATCATCATGGAAAAGAAGTTAATCTTCCTTACAAAACAACTGCTAAATTAATTGAAAAGTACCCCAAGAGAATTCTAGATGAAAATAAAGACAATGTAAAACAACCTGAAATTACTATTGACGGTGCAACGAAGAAATTAATTTCAAAATTAAAAAAACCTTCAGAATCTGGAATTAAGTCATTGAAAGAAGACATTCAGATTAATGAGATCTTAGAAGTTTATGTTCCAATATATGAATCACGATTGATTGGTCCAAAAAAGAAAATTAAATTATTACGAATAGATGCAGTAAGAAAGAAAATTTTATAGTCTATTTTATAATATTTTCAAATTCTGGAATACCTACTAGTTTATCAAACGCTTTATCTTCAGCTGCCCACTTTTTAATAATTTTACCCGCTTTAGATTTTGTTGCTAATTTTAACAATGTTAATGCCTCATCTGTTTCATTTAATGCTGCTTTACTTCTAGATTTTGCATAAATGAAGTGTGGATTATCCTTGTATTTTTGATATCTTTTAAGAATACTGTCAAATACTTTTAGTGCTTGTTCATGCCTGTCAAGTTCCGCAAGTTGTATTCCTGTTTGAAAATATGCATCAAGATGATTCCTATTATTTCTATAAACATTTTGAAAACAATTTAACGCCTCTTCATGTTTTTTCATTTTCCCAAGAACTATTCCCTTGTAGAATTTTGGATTATCTTTTTTTGGTTCTATTTTTATTGCATCATCTAAGCATTTTAAAGCTTCATCAGGACGTAATTTTTTATCTAGTAAAACACCTTTGTTATAATGTGCTGGAGCATATTTAGCATCAGCTTTTATTGCTTTATCATACCATTCTAATGCTTCATCAGTATCACCTAATTCTGCCATTGCAATAGCTCTGTTGTTATATGATGGTGAATCTTCTGGATTAATTTCTATTACTTTGTCAAAACATGTAATTGCATCTTGATATTTTCGCATCTGATTTAATGCAAGACCCTGATTGTATAATGCAGTAACATTTTTTGGTTCTGATTTTAATGCTTTTTTAAAAAGATTCACAGCAACTTTAGGCTTATTATCTTGTAACATTGCAATACCTTGATAGATATAATCCTCTGGATTCTTTGAATTTCCAAACAGTCCCATGTTTTTTTATGGTTTTCCTCCATATTGAAACTTTTCTTATTTTATTTTTACTCTGATTTATAACAACTGCATTTCTTTGTTTTATGCCTGATACACCCTATCAATTTATGATCATTACACCCACATATTGGACATTTTTTCATATTTAAAATTAGTAATACTATCAAAATAACCTTGACTATTACATAACGATCAACAAAATTAATCTGTAAATTAGACAACCAATAACAATAGTTTTGCATAAACTAACAATCAAACTAAGTGAAAAGGATTATTTGGATTTTCTTTTTGAATCTAATGAACATGGATTAACAGCTGAAGAACAAATTCATCAAATAATTAATTATTATATTTTGGTTAGAAGACGAAGATTAAAACTGAAATTTTCAAAAAATAGTAGTTTAAAGTTTAAAACTTATTGGTAGATTATTTACACTTTTTTTTATGCCTTCTTAATTCCTCTCGATCTGGGAATTCATTCCCACATGTTCTACATTTTTCATTTTTTTTATCATGAGCAATTTTTTGGTGTCTTCTCAATCTTTCAGAATCATGAAGTTCACTACCACATTTCTTACATTTAGTAATACTCTTTGTTTTACTTTTAGTAAATAATCCCAATTCATAATTTAGGTATTACACCTTAAAATTATTTTCTAATATACTATGGAATAATTTGAAATTTTATTTATAGAGGTCAAATTCTGGGCTTCTTTTTTGTGATTTGACTTCATCCATCACTGCTTTTACCACTTCATCATGGTTGTAAGTTAGATGTCTAAGGAATCTAGAAGAAACTTCTGCTCTAGTTACTTCATCAGCAAATAGCATTTCTTCAGATGACAATTCTAGCATCATTTCTTTGCATTCTTTACATGGATTAAAATCTAAGAAAAGCTTCATGCTAAAAATGAATTAGGTTTAGATATAAAGGATTTGTATTTGATAGAAAATATGAAAATTAGTGAGATGTTTGATTCAATACAGGGAGAAGGACCTTATGCAGGTGAACCTGCAATATTTATTCGTCTTGCGTTATGTAATTTAACTTGTAGTTGGTGTGATACAAAATATACCTGGGATTGGGATAATTATGATTTTGACAAAGAAGTACATCATTTCGAAATAGAAGACATAATTAAAAAAATTCAGACCTATAAAATTAAACACATTGTAATAACTGGTGGTGAGCCACTAATGCAGCAAGAAGAATTGATAAAATTACTTTCACCACTAAAAAATAATTATTTTATTGAAGTTGAGACAAATTGTACTATAATTCCAAATGAATTATTAATGAAGATAGTAGATCAGTGGAATGTTTCACCAAAAACCAAAAACTCTGGAAACCTACCTGAACAATACGAAAATAAAGAATCTTATAATTTTTTTACTGGTGTTGATAATTGTTGTTTTAAATTTGTTGTAGAAAACGAAGAAGATCTAACTGAAATTCAAAAATTAATTAATAAATATAATATTAAAAAAGACAGTGTGTTTTTGATGCCCCAGGCTACTACAAAAAGGGAAATAATTTCACGTGAAGAAATTGTATCGAAATTAGCTAAAAATCATAAATTTAGATACTCGCCACGAATGCATGTTTCGATGTGGGGAAATCAACGTGGAAAATAAGATAACTAATTATTCATGATAGATAAAAAAAATACTATGTCTAAAATAAAATCAGGAAATTATGTTTTATTTTTTTATAATGATTCAAAGAAATGGCTTATGAAAGTGAGTAAGAAAGAAGAATTTCATTCTCATATAGGAGTTATAAAACATTCTGATGCAATTGGAAAAGAGTTTGGTTCTAGGCTTATCACTAACAAAGACAAATACGTCTATGTCCTAAAACCAACTATTCATGATTATGTCATGAAAATGCAGCATGGGACACAGATTGTTTATCCAAAAGATTTTGGATATATAGCTGCTAGGACTGGATTACAAACTGGTCAAAAAATTGTTGAAATTGGTACTGGAAGTGGTTCATTGACAACATTTCTTGCAAGCGTTGTGAGCCCACGTGGTCATGTACATACTTTTGATGTAGAATCTAGTGTAATGGCCATAGCAGAAAAAAATCTTACAAAAGCTGGAATGCTCAAATATGTAACTATGAATAAACAAGATTTGAAAAAAGCAAGAAAAGTACCAATTGTTGATGCTGATATGGTTATAATAGATCTTGGAGATCCTTGGGAAGTACTTCCACAGGCAAGAAAGATGTTAAAGAGTAGTGGATATGTGGTTGCAATATGTCCTACTATGAATCAATTAGAAAAACTTTCTATTGCTTTTGTTGCAAATGAGTTCTCTGATATTGATTGTACTGAACATATAATTCGAAATATAGAAGCAAGAGAAGGTAAAACTAGACATTCATTTCGTGGCATTGGTCATACAACATATCTTGCAATGGCAAGAAAAGTCTATTTTAATAACAAAAGATCAAATAAAAAGTGAATCAATTGACTAGAACAACCCAACTCACATCTTCAATTATAAAAAAATCATTTCATATAAGAAAAAATGATTCAAGAAAAGGCGATAATGGGAAAGTGTTGATAGTTGGTGGAAGTTATATCTATCATGGTGCACCAGTATTATCATCATTAGCAGCACTTCGTACAGGAAGTGATTTGGTTTATACATGTGTTCCAAAAATTAATGCGTTTTCAACAAGATCATTATCACCTGATTTGATAGTCATACCTATGGCAGATTCTAAATTAACCCGTGGGACAGTGAATAAATTACTAGGTCAGATTCCCGTGGATATTGATTCTAGTGCTATAGGTATGGGTCTTGCAATACAAGATACAGAGGCATTAAAATTAATTGTAAAATCATTACTTGCTCGTGATGTACGTCTAACTTTAGATGCTAGTTCACTTGTTAAAGAAATATTACCAATAATTGAAGGGCAAAATGTTGTTGTAACTCCTCATGCTGGTGAGTTTAAGAGGATTTTTGGAGAAATACCTGATAACAAACCAAATTCACGAATTTCACTCTGTGAAAAATTTGCAAAAAAATACTCCATTACTATATTATTAAAAGGACAAAGTGATATAATTACAGATGGTAATACATCATTTGTTAATTCTACAAATACACCATGTATGACTGTTGGTGGAACAGGTGATGTATTGTCTGGTATTATTGCAGGGTTACTTTCTAAAAATAAGAATATATTAGAATCTGCATGTGCTGGGGCTTTTGTAAATGGCTCTGCAGGAAAATTGTTACAAAAAGAATTTGGAAATCATATTCTTGCAAGTGATATAATATCTGTATTACCTACCGTACTAAAATTATTTGATAAAATAAAAAAATGAAATATAAAAAAACATTAAAATTTATAGATAAAAATTTTGACCATTTGTTAAAGGATCTACAAACATTAATTCATCAACCAAGTATATCTGCAAAAAACGAAGGAATTGAGGAATGCAGCAATCTTGTATCAAAAATATTAAAAAAATCAGGAATTAAATCTGAAATTTTAAGACTTGATAATAATGCAGCACCACTTGTATATGGAGAAGTCAAATCTAAAATTAATCCAGACACGACTTTATTATTTTACAATCATTATGATGTTCAACCAATTGAACCCATAGAACTTTGGACTGACCCACCTTTCAGTGGACGAATAATTGGCAATAAGATTTTTGGGCGTGGGGCTTCTGATGATAAAGGTGAATTAATCACTAGAATCAAAGCTGTTGAATCATATCTTAAAACATATGGTGATGTTCCATGTAACATAAAATTTGTAATTGAAGGTGAAGAAGAAAATGGAAGTGAAAATATTGAGCGATATTTAAAAAAATATAAAAAGAAATTTTCATGCGATGGTGTTGTTTGGGAATTTGGTTATATTGATCAAAAAAATCGACCAATAATTGGATTGGGAATGAAGGGTTTACTTTACGTGGAACTGACCGTAAAAGAATCAATACGTGATGTGCATTCTAGTTTTGCAGTGATTATTAAGAATCCTGCATGGAAGCTTGTTCAGGCATTAAATACAATGCGGGATAAAAATGGGAAAATTCTAATCAAAGGCTGGTATGATGATATAACTCCTTTATCAAAAAATGATTTAAAATTAATTAAAAATGAGCCTTTTGATTCAAAAGGCTTCAAAAAAGAATATGGAGTAAAAAATTTTGTTGGAAATAAAAATTCATTTGACGCAAAGAAATCTTTGGTGTCTGGTGTAACATGCAATATTGCAGGAATCAGTTCTGGTTATACTGGTGATGGGGCAAAAACAGTTTTACCTGGAGTTGCAAAAGTCAAGATTGATTTTAGATTAGTACCAAATATGGATCCATCTAAATTAATAAAATTACTAAAAAAACATCTACGTGATAATGGATTTAATGACATATCGATCAATGTTTTAAATGCAGAATCTGCTGCAAGAACTAATCCTAATGAAAAAATTGTTACTACTGTGTGTCAAAGCACAAAAAAAATTTTTGGTGATTACATTTTGAACATTTCTAACGCAGGAACTGGACCTATGCATGCGTTTACAAAAATTTTGTCAGTTCCATGCATTTCTGTTGGTGCATCATATATTTTTTGTAGAATGCATTCTCCAAACGAATTTGCAAAAATCGATCTATTAAAGAAGACAACAAAGAACATATCTTTACTGATAGAAAATTTTTCACGATCATAATTTACAAAATTTACTGTATAAAATTACACAAACTGTGCAAAAACAAGTAACTTGCATAATATAACACACAAGAAATTTTCGAAGAAACATGGCTATGTCAAAAGCAAAGAGAAGCGCAGCAGCTAAGAAAGCAGCACGCACTCGAAAAAGAAGAGCCGCAGCAGCTACAGCAAAACGCGCAGCAGCAGCTAAGAAAGCTAGCAGAGCACGCAAACGAAAAGCAGCAGCTGGCGGTAAAAAACGAAAAGCACCAGCCAAGAGAGGCGGAGCAAAGAAACGAAGAGCTCCAGCCAAGAAAGGCGGAGCAAAGAAACGTCGTCGTTAAACTGATCGTTAACTAGTCAGAAACGTTGACCGCGTGTATCACGCTAAAGCGTTACTCGGCAATTGACGATCTCCTATTTTTTAGATATTCACAAGGAAGTCTGCGCATAAATTTTTGTAATGACTTTTATTGTCTTGTTAGAAAGATATTTCATGTCAATGTATATGCCTGGTGCAACAGCTGTTGGAATAACATTTGACAAAGGTGTTGTTTTTGCTAGTGAACGTCGTATAGCATATGGAAACTTTCTTGTTAGTAAAACAACAAAGAAAACATTTCCAATAACTGCAAAAGTCGGTGCTACATGTGCCGGTCTTGTTGCTGATATGCAATTACTATCATTACAAATTTCTGCATTAGCAAAAATTAGAAAAATGGAATTAAAACGAGAAGTTCCACCTAACACAATTGCTAAGATGATGTCAAATATGATGTATGAAAGAAGATACTTTCCATTATTGACACAAGTAATAGTTGGTGGTATGGTTGAGAAACCAACAATTTACACACTTGATCCACTTGGATCAGTTCTTCCTGATGAATACGCTGCAGTTGGTACTGGTGCTGAAATGGCATTAGGTGTGTTGGATCCACAATTCAAAGAAAACATGAATGAAAAGGACGCCATAGAATTAGCAACTAAAGCTGTTCGTTCTGCTACTATGAGAGATTCATTTAGTGGTGATGGTATAGATGTTTTAGTAGTTAACAAAGATGGAGTACAAGAATTTACTCAAAAAATTAATTAGTCTATAATATTTTAGAAACTTCCCAGTATTTATCCGATATATAATGCAAATTTTTTATAACTTCACCTTTGGGCATTTCTTTCATTTCTGAACTATTAACTAATGCTTTACCAACTGCTAGAAACTTATGCTGTGATTCTTCTACGACACAAACTATATCATCTTTTAAAAAATCTGAATAATTTTTAATTCCAGGTCTCATTACATTTGCACCATTACACATGAATTTGACTGCACCCATATCTACTACCACGTTTGGAAAACTTTCCAATAGTTTGGTTTCGCTCAAAAATGGTATGTATTCATCATTTATTTTAAGTAACTTTAAGTTGTTACCAATTAGTATTTGTGACTCTGCATCTACATAATGTGACATAAGATTTTTTATTTTGGGCATATCTTGTCTCCATTTTAGAGATATTTCCTTGAGAATTGTAGAAGTCTCACTTTTTGAAATTAGATTAGTTTTCAAATTTTAGAAATCTCTTTTCTAATATCTAACAAGTCTCTTAAAATAGAACTAGCCGTCTCAGTTCCTCCTGCACCTTTACCTATAATGGTCTGGGTTCCTGAGTGTTCGGAAGTGAATGAAATTGCATTTAGTGTTCCATCTACACATAATGGATCGTCATTTTTTATCTCTATAGGATTAACTACTAATTTGTCATTACAAGATGCTATGAGTTTTATCGAACATGATTTTTTAGATGCCTCATCTATGTCTAATGAAGTCAATTTTCGAATTCCTATTCGTTCTATATCTTTCATTGTAACCTTTAATCCCATTATCCAGTTTGCTAAAATAACTAATTTTGCAGCAGCATCTAATCCATCTAAATCAAGTGATTCGTCTGCTTCAACATATCCTTTATTTTTTGCATCTTTTAGTGCATCATTAAATGAAAGACCATTTCTCATATTTGTTAGAATATAATTTGTAGTTCCATTTAGAATTCCTTGAAATGAAACAATTTTTTCTCCGCGTAAACTATTTTTTGCATAGTCTAGAATTGGTGTACCACCACCTACTGTACCACTAAATCTTAGTAAAACTTGATTATATTTTGCTAATTCCATAAGAGATGGAAATGCTAATGCCAGTGGTCCTTTGTTAACAGAAATTACATGTAACCCTTTTTTCATGGCATTTATGATATGGCTCATTCCAGGTTCTGCATCTTTATAATTACTAGCTGTTGTTTCAATCAATACATCTGCATCAAGGTTCTCTATCATTTCTAAACCTGAAATTATTTTTTCAGATTTATTATATCCTCTAACACTACCAAATTCTTTTTTTGCACTAATCAATTTTTTCAGATCTAGTCCAGAATTATCGTGGGCGCTTCCTTTACTATCAAAAACTCCAACTATTCGTGGCTTCATGCCGTATTTTGAGTAAAGATCAGATGTTCTTGATTCGAGAAGTTTTGCTAAACTTTGTGCAACAACACCAAAACCACATAATATTATTCGCATGATGTTGCCACTCTAGATGTATTATTTAATTTAACTTTTTTTTAAATCTAATGATACTGAGTTTATACAATATCTTAGATTTGTAGGCTGTGGTCCATCATCAAAAACATGTCCTAGATGTGAACCACATTGTTTACAATTAACTTCAATTCGCTCCATACCATAACTTTCATCTTTTATGTATTCTATATTCTCATCATTTATTGACTTGAAAAAACTTGGCCATCCACTACCAGAGTCAAATTTTGTATCTGACGAAAAAAGCTTTACTCCACAGCATAAGCAACTGTAAATTCCTTTTTCTTTGCAGTCATTATAGATACCAGTGAATGGTCTTTCAGTATCTTTTTTTCTACATACTTGAAATTGTTCTGTTGTTAATTGCTCTTTCCATGCTTCATCTGTTTTAGAAATTTTGTATGTCATTTTTTCTTCCTTTTTTCTTCAGTTCGTTTTTCTGATTCAAATCTTTCTAATTCATACTCATTTAAATCGACATATTTCATTATTTTGGATAAAACAGGGTGTTTCTTTTTAATTAATTTAAACATCTTTTGTGCAACTATACGGTAGTCAGGATGTCCTTGAGGTACTGTTCTAAGCTCAATTAGATGTGTTGCTTCACGTAAATTCATCTTCATGAAATATGGATAGTTGTATCCAAAATTAACAACGTATTGCCCTTGAACTGGATTTTTTTTTCGTATTAAATTAAAAACATCTTTTGTAAATGTCATGCACTCCGTGAATTCTTTCCTAATTCCCAATTCTACTATTTCGTTTGGAATATCAAATCCATTATCAGTTGTCAATAATTGTCTCTCTAAAGTTAGTGCCCTATGTCTATGGAAATCTCTAAACATTCCATAATTTGTAACCAAATCAAATGTATAGTCCACCATTTCAAATGCACGTGGTGGTCTATGTCTTCTATTTTTTCGTATTTTTGCTAAATCATTAATAATTTTGATTTTTTCATTAGAACTAATCTTTTTAACATTTTTTTCTATTTCTGCAAACGATATACTGTGAGACTGTTCATAGATCAAACCTGTAATTATACTGTTAATACTATCTGATTCAGTTCTATATTCAACTAATTTTACGCTATTTCCACGCCTAGGAATTCCATTTGCATGCTTTTTAGCTAATTTTTGTGAAATCTCTCTAATGTTTACAAGGTATTCTTGTAGTGCTTTACCATATTTGTCATTGGCTCTTCTAACAAATGACTTTACTGTTTTGTCTAATTCACGCTTGATTTCTGCAGCTAATTTTTTTTCTTCATCTAATTCTGAGCTAAAAAGAATTGAGAGAAGGTATTCAAATGCTCTACCATTACCAGTTATTCCAACATTCGTTAGTGTTGACGCAGGTAATAAACTTCTAAGTGCATCAAGTGCTTTTGCTTTTGTAGCTGCATTATAGATCCTGCTAGCCGATTTTATATTATCCTCATCTTTAAGTTGAGAGAATTTCTTTTCGATTCCTGATTTATCTTTAAATTTATAATTTTCAATTGAATCTTTTTCACGAATTAGTTTTAACATAGGCTGAATATTTTTTGTGTAAATTTCAAAATCCAAATTACATGCATCCAGATATTTATCACCATAACGTGATTTCATAATATTGGGTTCACGATAGAACTTGTATTTACCATTAATTTTTTTCTCCCATGATACATATCTTGAAGATTTTTCTAGATATGAAAAACCAATTCGACGATCCTCTATTTTTTTAACTGCAATGTTTGAGAGTCCTTCTATTGCGATCTGGGCACTACCTAATTCTGCAACTGAGTCATCTCCATATTCAAGTAAAACTCGATTATAGAATTCTTCTCCTCTGTTTTTATTTTTCAAAAATTCATCTAGAAAAATTCTTCTCATATCTTTGTCAGTTCTACTATATCGTGACATCAGTGCACCACGATCAACTTGTTTTTCTGTTGTAATTGCAAAAACAGATTTTTCAGTGTTAGAGAAATGTTTTATCAGAATATTTTTTTCATTATTAGAAAACTTTGGCAATATTCATCAAGCTAACTAATTGGTATTAATCTTATCCTCTTTTAATTTGGATTAGATCGGGTGATTTCTTTGGAAGTTCTGTACTTGTTTGTTGTCCTTTTGTTTGCCAGCGTTTCAATACTTCTTTGAATGCGTTATCCATTTCTGGATCTTCTGTATACATCAAGGTTGTAATCCATCTACCTTTTGGTCCATCTTTGTTTCCTACTGGTCCTCCAAGAGACTTCATCCAAAATTTACTTGGTAGCATTTTTAATGCTTCATTTTCTGGCTCATTTTTTAATTTATACCAATATTCCGAAACAAATCGTAGTACCTCTGCTATCTCATCTTTTTCAATCAATACTAAGTTTAATTTTTTTATGAATTTTAAAATTACGATCGTGCCTAGAGTGTAATCTTTGTTAATTTCTTTCTACTAAAAATTCGAAGCTTGTTAACACTTTGCTGGTTATACGAATCAAGAAATTGTTTCTTATGAGTGAAAACGACGCTGTGATCATTGGGAAACCTGTAAAAGATATGTACGGTGCCCCAATGGGTAAAATTTTAGGCACCACCACTGATATTGACGGTTCAACTCAAACTGTTGGTATCAACTGTGGCTCAGGTTGTCTAAAGCAAGTGCCTTATTCTCAGCTCGTAATTCAACCAGAAGTAATAATTTTCATACCAAAATGGCGATTGGACTCACAACGTCTACTCCGAGAAAAGGAGCTTACTGTCCGACGTCTTTCTGCGTTAATGGAAATTGTCTCTGACAACGATAAGATGAAATCTGATGCAGAATTAATCCATGAAAAATATAAGAGCAAATTAATGTCGCTCAAGGAAACTGAAACTGCAATTAAATCAGAATTAGAAGAACGAGTCGTTGAAATCGATACAGAAGTTAAATCTGTAAAAGTTATGCTCTTTGATGCAAAAGTTCAAAGCAAAAGTAACGAGATTTCTCAAGAGATATTCGAATTAGTTAAAAAAGAAACTGACGAAATACTTCAACATATGAAACACGAGAAAGATGAAATTTTCAAAATCAAATCTAGATTGGAAAATCTATCTCTTGAGGATATAGTTCCTACAGAACCTGAACAGGCTCACCCAATCCAGGATTCTGCTGTTTCGTATTTATCCAATACAACTGAAAATGATGATGCACAAACACGATTGCCTGAACCACCATGTGAATCAGAACCTGAAAAGAAAATATCATCTACACCAATGACAGTTAATTCTAAAAATCAAACTGTCGATTCTAGTTCTACACAAGAGCAAGAAACAGAATGGTTAAAGAGAATGCACTCACAAAAACCTTAATTAGTTTTTAACATTTACTTACCACTTTATTCTAAAACCTTTGTATGGAATCTTCAAAGTTTGATATAGATCTTGGCAAGTCTTCACCAGAAATTCGTAAATTATCAGAGCAAAACTTTATCACTTTTTGGGAATCAGAGGCAAAATCTCTGAGTTGGTTCAAACGTTGGGATAATGTATTAGAATGGAAACCCCCATTTTCTAAATGGTTTAAGGGAGGCTTGATCAATGCATCATTCAATACACTTGATATTCATCAAAAGAAAAAACCTGATAAATTGGCTATATTATGGGAAGGAGAAGATGGTAGTCATAGAAATTTCTCATATTCTCAATTATTTCATGAAGTAAAAAAATTTGCAAACGTACTCAAATCACTTGGAATAAAAAAAGGTGATAGAGTCACAATCTATTTACCAATGATACCTGAATTGCCAATTTCTATGCTTGCATGTGCACGAATCGGGGCTATTCATACTGTAGTTTTTTCAGGTTTCAGTTCTACTTCATTAAAAGATCGTATTGAAGATTCTAAGTCAAAGATTGTTATAACTGCTGATGGAGGATTTCGTAAAGGTAAAATCATTAAATTAAAACAGATTGTAGATGATGCAGTTTCAGAAATAAATTTTATTGAACACGTAATAGTTGTTGAAAGAATAAAAAATAAAACGGTATTAAAGAAAAAAGACCACTTATGGTCAGAATTAATGAATCATATATCTGATGTTTGTGATGCAGAACCACTTGATAGCACCCATCCACTTTACATTCTTTATACATCAGGAACTACCGGAAAACCAAAAGGTGTTTTACATGGAACTGGTGGCTATCTTACACATTTACATTCAACATACAAATGGGCGTTTGACATAAATGATTCAGATATTTATTTTTGCACTGCTGATATTGGTTGGGTCACAGGTCATAGTTATGTTGTGTATGGACCATTACTTCATGGTGCTACACAAGTAATGTATGAAGGGGCACCAGATTATCCTAACATATCTAGAATGTGGGACATCATTCAAAAATACAAAGTTACAATATTTTATACAACACCAACTGCTCTACGAATGTTTATGAAATTTGGTAATGATATTCCAAACTCATTTGATTTATCAAGTTTAAGATTACTTGGAACTGTAGGTGAACCAATAAATCCTGAAGTATGGAAATGGTATTTTAATATAATTGGAAAAAAATTATGTCCTATAATTGATACATGGTGGCAAACAGAAACTGGTGGAATGATGATTTCATCATTACCTGGAATAGAATCATTTTCACTAAAACCCGGTTCTGCAACACTTCCTATTCCAGGTGTTACTATTGGAGTTGTTGATGAGGATGGAAATGATGTTGGCACAAACACAAAGGGTTCATTAATTATTAAAAATCCTTGGCCAGGCATGCTAATGGGATTGTGGAATGATGATCAGAAATACAAAAATGTTTACTGGTCAAAATTTGAAAATATGTATTATTCAGGTGACTATGCAATACAAGACTCTGATGGATATTTTTGGTTGTTGGGTAGAGCCGATGACGTACTAAAAATTGCAGGACATAGAATTGGTACTGCTGAACTTGAAAGTAGCTTAGTATCTTTTCCTGATGTTGCAGAATCTGCGGTATGCACAATACCTGATGAAATTAAAGGTGAATCAATTATTGCATTTGTTGTCTTAAAAGAGAGTGTGGTTACACCACAAAATGAGCTGAAGAATGAATTAAAAAAAACTGTTAGGAATAGTGTTGGTGCGATTGCAATTCCTCAGGAATTTTATTTTGTCTCCAAACTTCCAAAGACACGCAGTGGAAAAATTATGAGACGCTTATTAAAAGCAATTGCAAATAAGGACAAAATTGGAGATGTTAGCACTTTAGAAGATGGTGCAGTTGTAAGTGAAGTTCAGTCTGCATTTGATGAATTGCAAAAATCAATTAATAATTAAGATCGCTGATCTTTTGTAGTATGATGTTATAATGAATTACATGAATGATCTTGTTTGCAATTTATGTTCTAGGAAACTTTCAGAGCATACTTATCAAGAATCACTTGATTGCGCAACTAAATTAATCAAAAATGGAAAGAAAAAACTTGGTATGAACCAACATCGATTAAAACAATCCACATCATAAAATTATCATTATGTTGATATTTCACTAGTTTCTAATAGAATAATGCCGTATGGTTATGATAAAACTAGAACTGAAAGACGTTGCGAAAAATGTGATAAAATGCTTTATGTCTTTGAAGTAGGGAAATTTTGTATTAAATGTTCAAGAACTTAATCTGAAAAATATTACATAAATGATTATTTATTAAAACAAATTTAATTTACTACTGAATTTATTCTAATACTTCAAAACAACTTTTGTAAGTATTTGGATTTGTTTTTAACTGTAATTCCATAATCCATTCTGTAAATTTATGCACATTTCTAATATGTTCTGTGATATCATTGCATTTAGTTTTACAACTTTTACACTTGTATTTCATGTCTTTTTTTGATTATTTATTGGGGGTATAGATACTTTGTCGTTTTATGACCATTTTTTTCTATTCAAACCATTTTTCTAGTGTTTGGCTTTTTCGTTCTAGGCTCTTTTTTAGCCTATTCAATGACGAATTTACTCGATCATGCGAAAAACTTCTTTCATTTGATAAATATTCAATAATATCATCATATCTAACTTTACCAAATTCAATCTTGTCTACTTTCGTGGTCTCTGATTCTAAGAAAATTTTTCTTATTGATTCATAATCAATTTTTTCTAGTTCATTTTTAATCTGTTCTATGTCTTCTAATCGTCCATGTTTTTTTATCATTTTAATTGCAGTTTTTGGACCAATTCTTTCAAATCCATCTGGATTAAAATCGGTTCCAATTAATATTCCAACATCGACTAGTTGTTCTCGTGTAATTTCAAGTGCATCTAAATTTTTTTTGTAATCAATTATTTCAGGTTCAATATCGACGTATGTATTTCTATTTGGAAGTTTTCTTCTCCCACTATTTGTAAAATTTCTAACCAATTTTTTTGCACCAAATAATATTGAATCAAAATCTTGACTTGCTGCAACATCTGCTTGACCAGTTGTAGTCAAAAATGCAGCTGTTGCTTCACCTTCAGATGGTGCTTGGATATATGGAATTCCAAATAAATCTAAAAAATGTTTTGAATCCTCAACCATTCCATCTTTCATAGAAGTTGTTTGCTGTGCATATTTTCTCACATCTTCCATATTTCCTTCAGAAAGTGCTTTTTCATATTTTACAGTTGCTTCTTTTTTAATTTGTTTTCGATGTTCAATTTCTGCAGATTTTAATGATGGTGACTTTCCATCAAAGACATAAACTGGTTTTATTCCTAATGACAAGAAATTGATATTTCTATAAAATAAGCCTGTAAGATGACTAGTTACACGGCCATGTGCATCTGTAAGATTTAATCCATCTGGACCACGAATAATGGCAAGAAATTGATAAATTGCATTATATGCATCAATTGCTACAATCTTATTTGCAAATGATTCCAGATTTGTTTTATCTCGAATTAAAAGTGGTTTTAGATCTAATCCCATATAATTAATATGATAATTAGGCTTTTTTTGTTTACCTATACAATCGATTCACTATTTTAGGACAAGATAATTTTGTAAGTTGTCGGGATAGCCAAGCCTGGTTACGGCGGACGCCTCGAAATCTCAATACAGGATAGCGTCTGTGCGTTGCACACGGGGGTTCAAATCCCTCTCCCGGCGCCTCTTTTTTAAATGCCGCTGAAATACATTGTAACATGGTGATATCCATTAACCAAATTTTGGTTCCTCTTGATAATTCTAAAAACTCCTTTAGAGGATTATCCTCTGCAATTTACTTTGCAAAAATGTGCAATGCCAAAATAATTGCAGTACATGCTGTATATGCCCATCCAAAAGGTGTTTTTGAGACTTCTGGTCGTTTCAACAAAGATCATAAAAAACAAGTCAAATCCATGATGAAAATTGCAGAAAAACAATGTGAAAAGGCTGGAGTTGAATTTGTTTCAAAAATTATATATGGAAATCCTGGTTATGTGCTTGCAAAATTTGCAAACTTATCAAAAAATAAAATTGATCTGGTTGTAATTGGTTCTCGAGGAAGAAGTTCTGCAAAAGAAGTATTTTTTGGAAGTACGTCTCAATTTGTTTTACACAAATCAAAACCTCCTGTTTTAGTGATAAAATAATCCACTAGTGGAAAAGAGATGAAAAAAGGTCCATCTCATTTTTTGCCAAAAAACGGCACTTTCACTAATGGAATTAATCTATATCAAAATCATTATTAAATATTGTCGATAAATTGTCTTTGGTTATTTTTCAGCTTTGATTGTTTCTTTTTTCATCCATAGAGTTCTACTTTTATGATCAATTAATGAAATTCCTATACTTGCAATCTCATCTCTAATTTTATCTGCTTCATCAAATTGCTTATTTTTTCTGCAATTCTCTCTTTTTTCCAGCAATTCAAATATTGATTTTATTTCATCATCTGTCGTTTTTTCTAGATTTAGACCCAGAATATCAATCATTTCTTCTAAAATTGGCATTACAATAGATGCCGTATTTTTTGTAATTTTTTCTTCTGCGGCTAAACCATTTATGATTTTAATCATGTTGAAAAATTCTGTTAACGCCAAGGACGTGTTAAAATCACTTTCTAACGCGGTATCAAATTTTTGTTTTGTTTCTGAAACAATTGTTTCAATATTATTGGAAACCCCATCATCATCTGCTAGCCGTAGCTCATAGTAACAGGTTTCTAACTGTCTCCACCTTATCAAATTCTCTTTTAGTAAATCTTCGGTATAGTCAATTGGTTTTGAATAATGACCTGAAAGACAGAATAATCTAATAACATTTGCACCCCAGTTATCTAATACATGTTTTATTGTTTTTACATTGCCAAGTGATTTTGACATTTTCTCACCGTCAATTGTAATCATTCCTGCATGCATCCAAATTTTTGCAAATTGTTTTCCTGTATATGATTCTGATTGTGCTATTTCATTTTCATGATGAGGGAAAATAAGATCACGTCCACCACCATGTATTTCAAAATTTTCACCAAGATACTTTATACTCATTGCAGAACATTCAATATGCCAACCTGGACGTCCTTTTCCCCATGGACTATCCCATGCAGGTACATCATCAGAAAATTTCCATAGTGCAAAATCAAGTGGATTATCTTTAGATTCATCTATTTCTATTCTTGAACCACTTTCTAGATCATCAATTTTCTTTTTTGAAAGTTTACCATAATTATTAAATTTTGAAACTCTAAAATATACACCATTTTTTGCAACATACGCAATATCCTTTTTGACCAGATTAGAAACTAAATCTAGCATATCTTGTATGTGTTCTGTTGCCTTTGGGTATTCATTTGCTCTTTTAATATTTAGTTTGTCAAATTCATCAAAGTATGATTGAATGTATCGATTGCTAATATTTTGTGCTGTTTCATTAACGTCGTTTGCTTTTTTAATTATTTTATCATCAACATCCGTAAAATTTTGAATTAAATTGACTTGGATATTTTTTGATTCAAGAAATCGCCTTAATACATCAAAAACTATTATTGTCCTTGCATGGCCTATATGTGAATCATCGTACACTGTAACCCCACAAAGATAAATTCTAACTTTGTCTGAAAATTCCAGATTTTTTTGTGTGTTGGTTAATGTATCAAAAATCTTCATCTAATTATTAACAAATAATTACGTATCATTTATCTGATATGCATGAAAGGATTAGAATTTGTTTTTCTTGGTTTAGGTGGTATTTTAGGTACGTTTTTGAGATATAAATTACTAGAATCATAATTACTGTTTAATTTTATTCCTCTCAATACACTCATTGTAAACATATTGGGTTTTTTCATACTTGGAATTTTTATTGTGAGTTCAATTTATTTTAATATTGATGGTAAGTGTGCATTATTTATTGCAGTAGGATTTTGTGGGTAATTAACAACATTTTCAGCATTTGCATTAGATAATTCAGCATTATTAGAAAATAATCAATATGGTATAATGTTTGTAAATATTATTACAAATGTAGGACTTGCAATTGCAGTATTATTTGCTGGAAAAACATTAATGAATGCAATTTTAAATTAGAGGATTTTAGCTGTTACTCTTTTATGTTCACTATTTTTGTAAAGTTGATAAATTTTTTCCACAGTAGATGATTCAATATGTGTTTGATTGATTATTTCTTCCTTTGAGATTTTTTTTTCTATGATGCAGTATAAAATCGAATCAATTTCTTCATAGGTTGCACCAATTTCAGATTCGGCTTCATGATTTAACCATAGGTTAGGACTACTCTTTTTTTGAATAATTTTTTCTGGTATACCAAGTAATTTAGCTATTTCTCTAACTTGTGTCTTGTAAAGAGTTGCAATTGGAAGTATATCTGAGGCACCATCACCAAATTTTGTAAAATATCCAATAAGATATTCACTTTTATCACTGGAACCTAACACAAGAAAATTTTTTGAATTAGAATAGTAATATAGAATGTTTGTTCTTATACGTGCTCTAAGATTGCCTAATGCAAGATCTTGTGGTTCTAGAATTTTGTAGTATTCTTTGTGTATTTGATTAATATCAATTAATTTATAATTTAATTTCAATTCATCTACTATCTTCAATGCATCATCGGTTTCTGATTCAGGTGAAATTTTGGAATCAGGCATTATGATTGCTGTTGTTTTATCTTTTATTACGTCTGCACAAAGATATGCTATAACTGCAGAGTCTATTCCGCCACTAAGACCAAATATTACACCATTTGTATTATTTGTAGATATTTCATGTTTTATTGAATCTTGTATTCTTTTTAAAATTACACTATAATCTTGATTTTTAATTTCATCTAATATTTTTTGTTCCACAATTTTGGTTTGTAGTTTTAATCATAAAACTGTATCAATCTAAACATCAAGATAAATTCCATCATCCCTAACGTCAATCTCATATTTTTTGAGTTTAACACCCTTTAGATAATCTAGTAGTTCACCTGTTTTGATATTATAATGCCAGAAATGTAGTGGGCACTCAACAATATCACCTTCTATTTTTCCATCTGGTGCAATTGAGCCGTCTTGATGAACACATACTGAATCTAATGCATGATAACCATCTTGATTAAAAATAGCAATTTTCTTCCCATCGATCTCAAATTCTTTACTTTTTCCAATCTGTATTGTACCTTTGTCAGTTACTTTTTTCCATGTCAATTTATTATTTGATTCATGGTTGATTATTTATTATTATATTTTGCAAAAAAATGATTATATTGACATAAAAATTAATTTTATTCAAATGAGACAGAACTTATTATTATCATCTATTATATCAGATATTTTTAAAATAAATAGTAAAATCCGCTTTGTATCTATAATTAATCTAAATGGGAAAATCATGGCATCTGAAATGAGACCTGAATTAAAGTCACTTTTAAAAAATTCAAATGAGGAAAAATTTTGTGGGGATATTGCAATTAGGCGTAAAATGCGTCATGAATTTGATAAGAAATTAGGAAAGGTTAGCTATGTGCATGTTGAACGTGAAAATATAACACAACTTGTGGTTTATTCAAAATTATATTCTTTTTTTGTTACTGTTGAACCTGAAATAACAATTTCTACAAAAACTAAAATTATTATTAAAATAAAAAGTATTATTTCGGGTTCAAAATAAGAATACTAGAGTGTACATATGGTAATTAAAATTTTAATTGATGAAATGGATGATGGAATGGATGAAAAACTTTGTCAATTAGGGTATGATGCATTAAGTGTTAAAAAATTACGTATTGATGGGAAAAAACTACATACAGATTATTCAATAATTAATTTTGCAAAAGAAAATGAAATGATCCTTATTACCCGAGATACAGAAATTGGTCAAGCATGTGAGGAAAATAATTTACCATGTATATTACTTGATAACAATGAAATTTTTAAGATTGTATTAGCAAAATTAAAGAATTTTTGAAATTTATTTTTTATTATGAAAAATCTGTATTGTATACAGGTCTTGCTCCATTTGGAACTTCTGCGGCAGCTGATTCTGACACGGATTCTCCTCTTGCTTGATAAACTCTGACTTTGTGAAATACGTTATGTGATGAAAATACAGCTAATCCTGCAAATGCAACTCCTATGAAATTTCGTAATGTTACATCAATATTTGGCTGTGCTGCTACTAACGAAATATCAAACACCACGTAAAAATTATCAAATAACCAAAATGCCATTGTTATCCACGCCAATACACCTCCAATTAGATAACCCAATCTTGCTTTCTTGCTTACAAATGAAATTGCAAAAATAATTGCTGCATACCAAATGAGTGAACCGAACACCCAGTAAATTTCCCAAACATCTGTTCTATCATCCATCCAATAATATGTAGAGCCAATTACTGCCATTGCACAAAGTGAAACTAGTAATATCTTTTGATTAACTTTGTATGATGTTTTTTCTTCAGGTGATTTTGTGATAGGTTTGAATGCTTTGGCTTCTTTTATTGCATTATTTATCGCTTCAGTCATATTTTCAAGTTTCACTGGAACTAATTCCTCAATTTTTTTATCTTTTACAATTGAATCATGTACTAAACTGTCAACAAGTGGTCGTGCTAATGATGCCTTGACAGGTGTTACCAAATCTATCCAATATGATGATAATCTTGGTGTCAAAAATGGTATTTGAATTATGTTAAGATTTCTATTAAGAATTGATGAATATAATCTCATTAATTGTTCATATGTCATTATATCTGGACCACCTATCTCTAAGATCTTACCGGCTGTTTCATTATTTTTCATTACTCCAATTAGATAATCTACAACATTATCTACTCCAATTGGCTGTGTTTGTGACTTGACCCATTTTGGGCACACCATTAATGGTAATCGCTCTACAAGATATCTTAGCATTGCAAATGATCCTCCTTCTGCACCAACAATAACTGATGCACGTAGTTCTGTTACAGGGATATTTCCTGATGCTAGAATTTTTCCAACAGATTGTCGGCTTTTCATGTGTTCTGATAAATCAGTATCTTCATCAACTAGTCCTCCAAGATAGATTATTCTTTTTACTCCTGCATCTGTTGCAGCTTTCAAAAAATTTTCTGCTTGTTGTTTTTCTCTACTTGCAAACTTTCCCCATTCTTTTTTTGAGCCCTCCATTGAATGTAATAAATAAAATGCGGTTTCAATTCCGTCAGTTGCATTGGATATTGATTCCATATCAAGTGCATCTGCTTTTACATATTGGACATTTTCAGTATCAGGATATTTTGATCTTGACATAGCCTTAATTTTATAACCTGAATCTGATAATTTTGTTAGCAATTTTTTGCCAATAAAGCCAGTTGCACCAGTAACCAAAATTGAATATGGTTTTGTTTGTTCAGCAGAGTATTGTTTAATTTTTTGGGACAACCATCTATCGTTTTATTTCAGAATTAATATACCATATTGGAATTTTGAATTAATAGTGGTAATTATCTATAATTCAAGAATTTGACCAAAAAATCTAGATGTTAGGCACTAGAAAACCTTATTAGGCATTTATATTTATTCATATGAGTTTGGTTTACATTAGAAAAAAGAATGTAAAGAATATAGATTATTTGTATTTAGTAAAAAGTACATGGGATAAACTTCACAAAACCTCTAGACAAGAAACTATCAAGTATTTAGGCGCAATAGATAATGTAACACAAGATGACATACCAGTTGAGTATAGAAACGATCCTAAGATTCAAGCATTTTTGCTAGAAAATACCCCAAAGGATAGAGAAAAAAGAGAAAAGATAATAGAAAAATTACAGTTACAAATATTTACATTTCTTACGGAAGGCGATCTTCAGGGTACAAAAAAAGTTTACAATGTGTTCTTGAATAGTAATTCATTAGATCAGTTTTTTGAAAAAATTCTAAACCCTGTTATGGAAAAAATAGGTGATATGTGGTTTAATGGAACTCTTTCAATAGCAACTGAACATGTTGCAAGCAATATTGCACATAGTTTGGTAAAAGTTATCCTCGAAGAACGTAATCATAAAGGTACAAATGGAAAAATCATTATTACAACTCCTGTTGGTGAAGAACATAATCTGGGCTGCAGTGTTGTAGAAAGTTATTTAGTCAATAAAGGGTTTACAGTTTTTAATTTATCACCATCAACACCTGCAGAGTCTGTATTGAAATTTATGAAAAGTGTATCTGCTGATAGTGTTATAATTTCAATTACATTATCTGACAGTATACAAGCTGGTCAAAGATTAACTAAAAAAATTCGATCATTTAATAAAAAAATTCCAATTTTTGTTGGAGGTCAAGCTTTTACTGATGGTTCTAAAGCAAAATTTGATGCAACTATTATTACCAGTAATCAATCACTTATGCAATTACCAAAATTTCTAAAAAAATCTAAAAAATAGACTAGTAGCCGCCTTTTCCACCTTCGGCATACTCTGATTTGTTAAAATCAAATGTTGTAACAAGAGTTTCGGCAATCATGTCAACTGCATATTGCATGACATCAGGATTTGTGGTGAAAAATCCTTTAAATTTTCGGTTGCCAACTTCGTCTGCAATTAATCCTACTGGACCATCGCTTCCACGTGTTACAACTGCCCAAACAGTGGATATTGGAGTGCCTATACAACTAATTACTTTACAACTTGTTGGAACAGTTTGAGCTAGATTTGGATTGTTAAAATTACCAATTACCCACACACGTGGTATTGATTTCATCAATTTGATGTATCTATCCTCAACAAATTTGTACCTACTTTCATCTTCAAATGAGGCTAGTAATGGATATTTGTGCTTGGCGGCATAGTTTTCAACCATAATGCTTAGTGCAAAGAGATCAGCCCTATCTGCTCTGAAATTTAAATATCCACTGTCCTGGAAATCTTGGAAATTCCATTTTGTGAAAATCTCATCACCTTGTTCTGGAACGTCTCTTTTTTCAGGAAATTTTTCCCAAACAGTTTCTACAATGCTGTCATTTAGTAATGTCATAATCATATTTACAACTAAGAATATTTAATGGAATCTAAAATGGTTATAATTTTAATTTATGAAATTTCTTTGTCAAGTTTTCGAAGTTCTTTAAGATTAACAATTTCGACATTTCGTGAAAATGTAACTAATGTTGAAAATTTTGGTTTAGCATTCTTACCAAGGCGCAGAATCAACTTTCCTCCATGTTTAATTTCCAAGGTGATATCTTCTTTACTTAACATTTTTGCCAAATCTTTTGCTTCTGTTAATTGTTTTAACAAACTCATATTTCCTGGTATTTTTGTTGGCAGATCTATTATATCAAGCGTTCTTGTATTGCCTTTTGAATCAAATTCAATTGCAGTTTTTTCATTGTTGGCAATAGTGAGTTGTCCACTTTTAAGGTATATTAAAAAATTGGCAGGAAGATTTGATTTCATTTTGGATATTCCTGTTTATTTGGTTGTTATTGTTAGGCCGCCTGTTAATATTACAGTTCCAGTTGGAATTTTCTTACCGTTTCGTTCAACTGTACCAGCCATTTCTAGTTTATCGAACTTGTAGGTAATTGCTGCATGTTTTGCAGTTAGTTTATCAAAAACTTCTGCTAACAAACTTGCCCATTCTTGTTCTTCTGTCATATCTAGTTTAATTGAATTAGAATATAAAACCCAATTGTTGTTTTGCAGTTAGTGCCAAGTTATGCATTAGATCGTTAAATTTTACCACCATGCTAATCATAGTGCATAAATCATATATATTGTGTTAGCACCAGTTGGTTTAATGAGTGGAATACAACTACCAACCAAGACAGGTCTTGCAAAGGCCGGAATAGGAGCGGGTCTAGTCGCAGGTTTTGCTTTATTTTCTTCGTTTTTTGCAATAGATCAGATGCTAGATATTCCTACAGGAACATTTTACAAAACAATTGGAATAACAATGGGCGTAGATGAATTCTCTGGAATCGCACTAGGATTTATGGCCCATATGGGGGTCGCTGCATTAATTGGTGCTATGTACTTGTTGGCTTCAAACATATGGAGATTTTTTAGATTGGTGACTGTACCAAAGGCAATTATGACTGGTGTGTTAACTGGACTTATCGTCTTTACACTAGCATTTTTACCAATTCACATGTTTGTTATGACTCCAATAATGGAAGTAGAATTAATCATCACAGACGTATCTGATTTTGATTTGGAAGAACAAGAGGCTTTGGCTACATTGTTGTTTAATAGTGATAAAATCTATTATCATGCCTTAATTCTCCATGTAATTTTTGGAGCAATTATGGGACTTATGGGAGGTTTCATCCTAAACGAAGACTATTCAAAGGTGGAGAGAATTGGTGGATTCTGGTAACACAGTAACCCCTGCCGGTTTTGGTCCAGGTGCAGACATAGAAAAACTCTATGATGATTTTTTGAATAGTATTGCTGCAGCACATCCTAAAGTCAACAAGAATTTGTTAGTGAAGATAATGGCCTTGGAGAGAAAGTTTCCAGACAGTCTTCCTCATGTACATCTAGAAATTGCCTTTAAGGAAGGAATAGACATAGAGCATCCAAAATATGACATAAGCGAAAAACATCATGTCCAAGTTGCAATACACCGGTGGGAAAAAACAAAACTTATTGTAACTGGCTTAATGAATGTCAGTACCGTTACAGAAATAGCAAGTCATCAATCTGTTATATCTATAATTGGTTCTGCAAGCGCTGCATATTACTAGACAATTTTTATTTTTTTTATTATACTAAATCATTCTTTTAAAATAGTTAGCACTATTTAATTAAATTAACACTAGAAATATATATGATGATTGATAAAAGATGTCATGGGAGCATCATGTAAAGGAATTTGCATTCAAATGAAACATAGTTCAATACCAAACTCAAAAAAATATGAATTAGGTTTGAAACGATGCAGTTGGTGTGAAGTATTCATGGCTACTGAAGAAATTCGTTGTCCGTGTTGTAAGATGATTCTAAGAACAAAATCAAGGAATAAGAAAAAATTACTTTCCAGGAACAATACTGATAATTCAACTGATACAAATTTTTCAATTGCATAGAATTAATTCACGAGTAGGGATGTTTCATTGAATAACAAACCAGTAGTAATTATTGGAGCAGGAATAGGAGGGCTATCAACAGGCTTACTTCTTGCAAATAAAGGCATCAATGTAAAGATCTTTGAGAAACATAAGAAAGTAGGAGGAAGAACTTCTTCAATTACATACAAAAATCATATCTTAGATAATGGCTTTCATATAATGCCATTCTATAAAAAATCGGCAATTTACGAAGTAATGAAAGAGGTCAATATAGCATCAAAATTGAAATTATCCATAGTAAGCGATATAGAATTTTATGATGGCACTAGATTTCATAAATACCCTAAGGGCATTCTGGATATTCTTCAAATGTCATTAATTCCATTCAAAAGTCGACTATCATTACTTAAAATTTTATTACCAATGGCCTTTACAAGTATGGAAAAAACAGAGGAACTTGATAAGATACCGCTTACTGAGATTACAAAAAAATTAGATTATCATTCAAAACGTTTCTTTGATGCAGTTTGCATGTTAGCATTCGCTGATACCACAGATCATATATCACTTGGTGAATTTGCAAGAACAATAATTCGTGCAAATCCATTCAAAGGTGGAACCAGTGAATTTGCTTACCCTGACATGGGTGGTTATGATAGAATATCTCAAGTTATGGCAGATTACATAATAGAAAAGAAATCTAAAATCAACTTGGGCACATCAATTAAAAAAATTTCAATATTAGATGGTAAAGTTACTGGTGTAATACTAACTGATGATACATTCATAGAAACTGACTGTGTAGTGGTTTCATTTCCTGCATATCATGCAATAAATCAATTATTTGATGATGGAATATTTGATAAAGAATTCATCAATCAGACTAATAGACTCAACAAGACAACATCTGTTGTAGAGGTTCATTTTGCCCTATCGAAACAAATTGATTCTAGACAAGTTGTATTTCCAGTAGGAAAGGACTATGTATCAAAAGGAATTTTCTTCATTTCAAATATCACACCATCTGTTTCTCCTTCTGGAGAACATTTGTTGATTGTAGGTACACCAGTAAAACCAGAAGAAACTGAAGATCAAGTACGAATTAAAGAAATTGTAAAACAGATGAAGTTCGAACTCTCTGAAATATATGATGATTTTAGTTCCTCATTACTCTGGGAGCGTGCAATGGCATGGAAACTTGTTGAGGCAGTAGTTAAAGAACCAGGATTAGTTTGGAAAAATAAAATGCCTCATTCGGTTGAAAATGTACAAGGGTTATTTTTCGTTGGTGATTCTACTATAAGTTATGGTATAGGAACTGATTCTGCCGCACATAGTTCAATTTTGGCACATCCACAAATTATGGAACATTTATCTAAATAATTAATTGTTTTTTGAATTATTTTTAGCATAATCCACAAATTCATTCATCACATTATTCATCTGTGTTTGAATTTTTCTTTTTGCAAAATATCCTAATATTTTCAAACTTCCATGTAACATGAAATTTACTCTTATTGTAATTTTAGTTTGATTCTCCATTTTCTCATATGTTTCATCAAAAATACTTCCTTTAGCTAGTCCATCAAGCATTGTCACTATGTGTCGATCTGGTTTTATTTTAATATGTTCAGTCAAAACCGTAGTAGTTTTATTCAAAAAATTTATTGTCTCAAGTATTTTTGTACTGTTTTTATTCACTTCAATTATC
>JACLAC010010284.1_pt1 | contig 29876 bp, 25 predicted proteins | sample 8027881 | NCBI WGS metagenome assembly JACLAC01 (sample SAMN15725517, study PRJNA655200) | protist metagenome | isolation source: fluorescence activated cell sorting (FACS) single amplified genomes of... | place: Spain: Blaines Bay Microbial Observatory, Mediterranean Sea | collected 2016-01-19 | reverse complement strand
TCCTTAGACTCCTCAAGCAGACTCGGCTTCATCCCAAAAACTTTGGCCAGTTTAAGGATCCCCTGCATCGCCATCGGGCTAACTCCAGAATGCGTATCCCAATGATTTTCCAAAATTTTAGCGAGTTTTCCGGGGTGTCCGACCAACCAAAGCTGCTCAAGTTTACGATGGTGATTGCCAAGTTCTTGATCAACATTATTCAGTGCAAAGCCAATAAAGTTTGCCATTGGCACTACTCTTTCGGGAGTCAGACCGAGTTGCCGTTCTGCTACCAGTTGTCCAATGTTTCCGGGTGCCAGTACAATCGCCTTGGCATCATCGGCGAGAGCAATACGCACATACAGTTCAATGGATGCTAGCCAGGATGCGAGGGACTTGGGCTCAACGATTCCCTTGGTTCCTAGCACCGAAAGACCACCAACGATACCAAGGCGCGGATTGTAGGTCTTGGCTGCCAGTTGCTCGCCTTCGTCAATACCAACCATTACTGTGAATCCTTGTGAACGGTGCTGTGGGTAAGCCTCCAGTGTCTCCAAAATGGTCTGAATCATCATTTTTCTGGGAACCGGATTGATCGCAGGTTCCTCTACGGGTAAGGAAAAACCAGGCTTGGTGATCGTTCCCACCCCAATGCCTGCACTGAAGTGGATTCCAGTCCCCTCAGCTTTGAGTTGAACTCTGATTCGACTGCCGTGGGTCACGTCGGGATCATCACCGGCATCCTTGATCACGCTGGCTTCGGTGCATCCGTCCGTTAGTTTTTGGGTGCGCTCGATCGGTACTCGTACAAAGTAATTTCCCTCCGGAAGATTGACTTTTACCTCCTGGGGTGCAGGTTCTCCTAGCCACAGTCTTAGCGAGGCTTGCGTGGCAGCTGTAGCACAGGTGCCTGTCGTCAAGCCTCGTCGTAGACCATTGGGGGCTGGGACGCTGAGGTCGAATTCAATTCTTTCGTGGGTGGTCCAAGGACTTTCTGGTTCCATGCCTTAATCATCAGTGCGTTGACGACAGATGCGGCCCAATTTGATCCTCCTCGAGTCCCTTGGTTGGTGATTCTGGGGAAAAGTTGGCACTCTTGAAGTTCCTGCTTGGATTCACGGGTTCCGACAAAACCAACGGGCAACCCGATCACTAATCTTGGTTGCCACTGTTCCTGCTGAATCAGCCGCAGAGCTTCTCGAATCGCTGTTGGAGCATCACCAATCGCCAGGATGATAGGCTCATTTTGGTGCTGAAGAAAGGCTCTGCGAATCCCAGCCGCAGAGCGTGTCAATCCAGAGGCTTCAGCCAATAAGTGTGTCTCTGGATCATGCACCAAGCAACTAGCAGTCAATTCCAGGCTGGAGAGCAAGCTGCGTTTTAGACCACTCTGCACCATGGTTACATCCGTTACAATGATAGCTCCGTCTAGCAGCGCCTGAACACCTTGCTGAATCGCAGTTGGTGAGAAGAAGACATCTTCGACGATTCCAAAGTCTCCGCTGGTATGCACGAGTCGTTGTAGGATTGCCTTAGCCTCGGAATCGTAAACACTCCATTCATAGTTCTCTTCTATCAGTTCGAAGCTTTCTGCCTCAATCGGATGTGGAACGTAGGTGCTGGAGAGCTTTACGGCAGATTTGTGCTGATGAACATGCGAATGTTCGTGATTATAGCCCACATCCCCAGAGTGATCGTGCTGATGATGCGTGTGCTGATGGGAATGCGCTGCTTCAGCTCCGTGGTGGTGCGAATGCGAGTCTCCCAGGATTCCCCGCACATGATGGTGGTGGGCCTCCTGTACTTTGCCAACTTCACCTTCGTAACCCACGATCTGGGTGCGGTACTTACAGAGGCTACAGTTGGAGGAATTGATGCCAACCAATGCTTCACGGGCCTTTTCGACCCAGACATCTGTCACATGATGATGAACTCCCAGATAGCTTGCTTTGAGAACTTCTACATCAGGAAATTTGGGCTGAATCTTATCGATAGCGCTGTAAATCCGCTTGATCAGGATACCAGTGAATAGAAAATAGGGGATCACCACGACACGCCGATAACCCATTTGTGCAGCCCTAGCAATTCCATCAGCAACTAGGGGCTTTGCAGTTCCAGAGTAGCAGACATAGGAACTCCCAAAACCCATCCCCTCCTCAACCATACGTGCTAGCTTATTGACATTGGAATTCACATCTGGATCGGTGGTCCCACGCCCGACAACGACCAGTAGCGATTCGTGCCGAGGGATCATCTGGGCAGATTGTGCTTCAGCACTGATGATTCGCTCTTGAAACAGCTCGAGCAGCAGTGGATGAATACCCATCGGCCCACCGTAGTGGAATTCGATTTCCGGAAATTCTGGCTTCACGCTCAGTAATTCAACAGGCATGTCGTTTTTTCCATGACTTGCCGCAAAGAGAATTCCAGGCACCATTACAATCTTGCGAGAACCCATGCGGGCATTTTTGCGCAAGGCCTCATCAATTGTAGGAGTTGCAAACTCTAGGAAGCCATGTGTGATGACCCGATCTGGCTGACGCTGCTTGAGAAGCATGAGAGCTTCTTCAAATTCCCTAGTACCATCGGCATCTCGGCTACCGTGCCCTGCGATCACCAGCCCAAAATCATCCATTCCCTCTAACATTCTTATTCATTCACTTGAGTTGTAGTGGAAGACCAGCCGCACAAAAGAAAACCTGATCACAATGTTCCCCCAACCATTGGCCTACTCTTCCAGAGAGATCAGCAAAGCGCCTGGCTAGCGGATTAGTGGGTACGATTCCCAAGCCTACTTCATTCAAAACTAGAACAAATTGATGAGGGCTATCCCAAAGAGCCCTCAGTTCTGAGAAGGTCCAATCTTCATCATGGCCATGGTGCAGCAGATTGTTCAGCCACATAGTCAGACACTCAATCAACACGATCCGAGGCTCCTTTGGGAGTTTCTGATGTAACCAAAGGCCTTCCTCAATAGTGACAAAACGGGCCACTCGCTGTTGTTGGTGAAGAGCAATGCGTTGTTGTAGTTCTGGATCTTCTGTGAATTCAGTCGTTGCCAGGTAGATTGGTTGTTCTTCGGTGGTGAACGAGAGCACAAGCTTTTCGGCCAAGCGCGACTTGCCACTCTTAACACCACCAGTGACCAGAATCCGCAAACGCGTTACCTTTATCTGGTGAATAACGAAGACAGGAAGATGAGAGATTGGGACGATAGGACGGACAGGGGAACAATCAAACGTGGTTGTTCTGCTAATCGGCTAGAAATCGTCAGTCTCTCAGGTTCCTCGCCTGATTCTGAACATGTGATGGGCAGGTCTCCTGGCTCAGGGCAAGTTCACAACGCCTTCCCGCTTTTGCAGTGGCTAATGGTTGTGAGATACACCCTTCACAGTTGCGAGGACAGCTCCGGGATTTCACCGGATTCCCTATTCTCCGCATGTGCGGCACCCAATACCAGGATGTAGCAGTACAGTATTTGATTAAAAGAGCAATCAGATTTTTTAAAAATTGGTAGTAGCTAGAAGCGATGATCCGCTCCAATTGCATCCGAAAGTTGGGAGTAACCGTCCTTATCCAGATGTGCTAGCAGTTCCCTGCAGATTCGATTAGCTAGACCAGGGCCTTGATAAACAAGCCCTGTGTAGACTTGCAGCAGAGTAGCTCCAGCTTTAATTTTGTCGTATGCACTTTTGCCATCTGTGACTCCACCAACACCAATCAGTGGAGGTTCCCCTTGAAGTTCTCGATAGAGCTTCGAGAGAATTTGAGTCGACAAGTTTTGTAGGGGGCGTCCACTTAATCCTCCTGTTTGTTGCGCATGAGAAGAACGTAATTGATTGCGTTCAAGAGTCGTGTTGGTGGCGATTACGCCAGCTAGAGGAAATTGATGAACGACATCCAGGAGATCGTGAAGTGCTTCATCACTGAGATCAGGAGCAATTTTAAGTAAGATTGGGAGCTGCCGAGGATGTTGTAACTGTAACTCATGGGCAGTCTGAAACAAGTAGTCCAGTAGTCGTTGGAGAGAGGTTTTCCCCTGCAACTCACGGAGATTTGGGGTATTGGGCGAGCTGATGTTGATTACAACGTAACTGGCAGTGTGCCACACAGCAGTTAGGAGTCGTTGGTAATCCTCGGCAGCTTTTTCGTTAGGAGTATCTTTGTTCTTGCCAAGGTTGATTCCAACAATGCCTTGCTTTGGTCTTTGATGTAGACGCTGGAGCAAGGTATCCTTACCTTGGTTGTTGAAACCCAGACGGTTGATCAGTGCCTCATCTTCCAATAGTCGGAAGACTCGGGGCCTCTCATTTCCAGGCTGGGGGCGAGGCGTGATGGTCCCACATTCCACAAAGCCAAAGCCGAAGGAAAGAAGTGAGTTGTATATTTTGGCGTTTTTATCGAGCCCCGCTGCGATACCAACAGGATTAGGAAATTTCAGACCAAAGCACTCTATTTTTAGGCGATGTAGGTCTGGAACTGGGGGATAGAAGAGTTTGCAAAGCCGCGGACTTCCAAAACGCTCTGCCTTCTCGAGCCAATTCAGAGTAAATTCATGGATCTCTTCGGGGTCCTGTCTGAAGAGCAGTGGTCGAATGAGACTCTGATAGACTTTATCAGTTAGTGCATGACAGCCGTTCATTCTCCGTCTTGTTTTGAGCTGCTAGGAGCCATCCTAACAATTTTTTTTCGGCGAGCGACTCTGGTATCGATCGCAGCCAGTTGAACAGCTTCAGAGACTGCGGGTACAACGGTCTGATCAAAGACACTTGGAATGATATAGTCAGGAGCCAAGTGATTATCGTCAATACTATAAGCGATTGCTTCGGCTGCTGCCATCTTCATCTCTTCGTTGATAATTGATGAACGGGAGTCAATCGCACCACGAAAGATGCCAGGGAAACAGAGAACATTGTTGATCTGATTCGGATAGTCACTGCGACCAGTCGCCATCACAGCCACGTAAGGTTGGGCAATTTCCGGCATGATTTCGGGATCAGGATTAGCCATCGCAAAGACAATGGGGTCTGTTGCCATGTTCTGTAGATCCTGTTCGTCCAGCAGATTGGGTTGCGATACTCCGACAAATACGTCTGCTCCACGAATCACATCTTTCAAAGATCCAGCCTCCCCATCGGGGTTGGTGTAATCAACAAGCCACTGTTTGTCAGAATTGAGGTTTGTACGTTCATTATGTAAGGCCCCTTTGCTGTCGCAACAAACAATATTGGTGATTCCCATCAGCATCATCATTTTTGTGCAAGCTGTGCCAGCTGCTCCTGCACCCGCAACCACTACTTTGAGGCTTTCTACTTTTTTGCCCACTAACTTTAGGGCATTGATCAAGGCTGCTGTTGTGACTACAGCAGTCCCGTGTTGATCATCGTGGAATACAGGAATATCCAATTCTTCCTTGAGTCGCTTTTCGATTTCGAAGCAGCGAGGAGCCGCGATGTCTTCCAAGTTAACTCCTCCAAGACCAGGGGCCATCGCTTTGACAATCCGGATGATTTCCTCGGTATCTTGAGTGTCCAGGCAGATGGGCCATGCGTCGATTCCTGCAAATTCCTTAAAAAGCATCGCTTTGCCTTCCATCACTGGCATCGCAGCTTTTGGGCCGATGTTTCCGAGTCCAAGCACTGCGGTCCCATCCGTTACGACTGCAACACAATTCCCCTTAATGGTGTAACGGTAAGTGTCCTCTGGATTGCGGTTTAGGGCCATGCAAACACGTGCGACTCCTGGAGTGTAAGCCAGAGACAAATCGTTGCGTGACTTCAGTGGTAATCGACTCTCAACTGAGAGTTTCCCACCCTCATGAACGAGAAACGTTCGATCGTAGAATCGAATAAATTCTACGTTATCCAATTGCTTGAGCGCTTCCACAATTTTTAAGCCGTGATCTTCACTGTGGGTAAAAATGCTGATGTCCCGCACCAGAGCCTCGGAGGTTGGTCTGACGATATCGATCGCATCCAGATTGCCACCCATTGCTGAGATGATGTTAGTAATCTTGGCCAACATGCCGATCTTGTTAGCGATCTTAAGCCTTACAATGATGCTGTTGCTGGGATTGGATGGAAAAGAGCCAGAAGCTGACATGGAACCTCAATACGCTGAGTAAAAGTCCGGAAGAACCCGAAAATTTTGGGTGTCTGGGTAGAATGCTACCTCATACATTCCGTTGAAGTTTGCTTGGCAAGTCAAGGTCTTTATCAGGTGTGAACTCCCTTCGGAGTAGAGCGGAGATTCCACCTCTCTAAGTCTTCCAATGCTTCCTCCAAGGACGCTCCACAAATGTTGAGGTGAGCCATTTTGCGTCCAGGTCGCGCTTCGGCTTTTCCATACCAGTGCAAATGGGCCTCTGCTGGGAGACTGATATGCCAGGATTTAAGCGCTGGAATGTGCTCGCCAAGCATGTTCAACATAACAGTTGGAGAGTGTAACTTTGGTTCTCTCAGAGGCCATCCACATATAGCTCGGAGGTGTTGTTCGAATTGGCAAATATTGGTGCCGTCCTGAGTGTAATGCCCGGAATTGTGTGGTCTTGGAGCAAGTTCATTGACTAATAATTGGCCGTCTGGCATCACGAACATTTCAATGGCAAGCATGCCTTGTAACTGCAACCCTTGTGCGATTAGAATTGCAATGTCCCGTGCTTTTCGATTCAAGTCTACGCTAATCCGAGCCGGCACCAGTGAGCTTGCCAGAATCCCGGCCTCGTGAACATTTTCCACAACTGGAAAACAACGAATTTCACCCTCAGTAGATCGAGTAACAAGTACAGAAATCTCTCGTTCAAAGGGTATCCAACCTTCAGCAATTAACTCTCGTTGGTCGCCTTGTAGGTCCTGAAAAGCAGCCTTTGCATCAGCTGCTTTGTCCACTTTCCTTTGGCCCTTGCCATCATAGCCACCCATACATGTCTTAAGCAGAACAGGAGTCTTCCATTTCTGGAGGCATTCTTCTAATGCTCTAGTAGAAGCAACACTCTGAAAGGGAGCTGTTGCAATTGAAAGCTGTTGCAAAGTTTGCTTCTCGCGAATGCGATGCTGGCAGATTGATAGCAAGTAACTGCCCTGTGGTAAAGAAACTTTCTGCTCTAATTCTGCAACCAAAGGATGAGGAATATTCTCGAATTCATAGGTTACTAAGTCAGAAAGCTTGGCGAATTCCTCGAGTATTTCACTTGAATCGTAAGGTACACAAAAATGTCTGGTTGAAAGCTTACCGGCTGGACTTCCAGGGTCTGGATCCCAAACGACAAAGCGTAGCCCGAGAGGTAGGCCTGCCAGAATCAGCATTTGTCCAAGTTGACCGCCACCCAGTAGTCCGATGGTTGGACCCATCATGGTAATTTGGTCGCCAGAACAGTGTCACGGGTTTGGTTCCGCCAGTCCTCCAAGCGCGCGCACAGACCTTGATTGTAGACGGCGAGCATTTGGACAGCGAGCAAACCAGCGTTGAATGCACCTGCCTCACCAATGGCAACAGTGGCGACAGGAACTCCACGGGGCATTTGTACAATCGACAGAAGTGAGTCTAATCCGCTCAATGATGAAGATTTGACAGGAACTCCGATCACGGGAACCAGGGTTTGGGCTGCAATCATTCCTGGCAAATGTGCAGCTCCTCCAGCTCCAGCAATGATAACCCTAAGGCTTTTTTTGGCAGCTTGATTCGCGTATTCAGTCATCAATTGAGGTGTGCGATGAGCTGATACAATACGTTTTTCAAATTGCACATCAAACTTTGTGAGAGCTTCACAGGCGTGCCGCATGGTCTCCCAGTCAGATTTGCTGCCCATGATCACTCCGACTTCAACTGTCATGGCGAATTCTTCATATTGTTTTGATGCTTATTTAATCAAGAACAAAAATCGTATCCAGAAAAAGTTTCATTCCTGATTTGCTTTGCGTTCACGCAGCCTTTGCCAGTAAGTTAGGCGTTTAATAATCTCTCTTTCATATCCTCGCTCCACAGGCTTATAGAGTGTTTTACGAGGAATGTCATCCGGAAAGCAATTCTGTCCCGAAAACCCATCTGGATCATCGTGATCGTACTGGTAGCCTAGACCGTATCCTTCCTCAAGCATCAATTTCGTTGGAGCATTCAAAATGTGCTTGGGTGGCATCAGCGAACCATACTGCTGAGCTAGTTGCAGAGCCTGTTTCCAAGCAAGATAGGCAGCGTTAGATTTTGGAGCTGTAGCCAGGAAAATTGTAAGTTGCACCAAGGCTAGATCTCCTTCAGGGCTACCTAATCTCTCATAACAATTCCAAGCTTCCAAGGCCCGCCCCATTGCTTCAGGGGCTGCTAGGCCAACATCCTCGACCGCCATCCTTGTCAAGCGTCGCAGGATATAAGCTTTATCCTCGCCTCCTGTCATCATTCTCGCTAGCCAATAGAGAGCGGCATCACAGTCAGAGGCTCGTAGGGATTTATGTAGCGCTGAGATCAGATTATAGTGCTGATCCCCAGTTCGATCATACTGTGGCGCCCGATACCGCACCAGCTCCAACATTTGTTCTGTATTGAACTTTGTGGTTTCCGGCTGATCATAGAGGATTTCAGCCAAATTTAGTAGGTAACGCCCATCCCCATCAGCTAGTTGCAGCAACTTTTCACGGGCGTTAGCTTCGATTGGAAGTGGTTTTTTCTTGTAATCAGCTGCGCGCTTCAGCAGAGATTCTAGGGCCGTCTTGTCGAGTGGCTTAAGAGTCATCACTTGGGTGCGCGAGAGCAAAGCGGCATTCAATGAGAATGAGGGATTCTCTGTTGTAGCGCCGATCAGACGCAGTAGTCCTTCCTCAATCGCTGAGAGCAGGGCATCTTGCTGACCTCGATTGAAACGATGAATTTCGTCAACGAAGAGGACGGACTTTGGGCTGATTAAGGATACTTCCTCAGCTTGACGAAAAACTTTTCGTAACTCTGCAACACCATCATACACTGCGGAAATAGCGAAAAATCTGGTATCCAGTTGCTCCCCAATGATCCGTGCGATGGTGGTTTTGCCACAGCCAGGTGGACCCCAAAGGATGAAAGATCCCTTTTGTAAAAGAGTCTGCTGATGGGCCAACAGGTGTTCCTGACCAAATACCTCTTCTAGTTTTTTGGGACGAAGCGACTTAGCTAAAGGATCCATTTTTTGAATCTCTTCAAGGAAAAATCAAAAATCGTGCAGTTAGCTCGGATTTGGGCGTTGCCTTCCTTGGTTCAGAGGGCTAGGATTCGGCGATTCGCTCCCTTGTGAGCTTCTCTTCTCAACCCATCTAATGGTCTTCCACTTTTGGGAAGGAATTACATTATACTAAATCTGGAGATTATCATGAAAACGATCAAAGGCCCTGCTATCTTCCTCGCCCAATTTGCTGATGATCAGGCTCCATTCGACAGCTTTGACAGTATCTGTCAGTGGGCCTCTAGTCTTGGTTATAAAGGTGTCCAAGTTCCTAGTATAGACAAACGTCTTTTTGATCTTGAGAAAGCTGCTAACTCCAAAACCTACTGTGATGAAGTCGCGGGTATTGCAGCTTCTCATGGGCTAAAAATTACGGAACTCTCCACACATTTACAGGGCCAGCTTGTGGCCGTCCATCCTGCTTACGATGAAGCATTTGATGGGTTTGCTGCCCCGGAAGTTCGCGGTAATCCACAAGCCAGACAAGAGTGGGCGGTAAACCAATTGTTGATGGCAGCACAAGCCTCCCAACATCTTGGCCTGACTGCACATGCTACTTTCTCAGGGGCTTTGGCTTGGCCATATATGTACCCTTGGCCGCAGCGACCTGCTGGACTTGTCGAGACTGCCTTTGACGAGTTGGCCAAGCGTTGGACTCCCATCCTCAATGCATTTGAGAATGCTGGAGTCGATGTTTGTTACGAAATTCACCCAGGAGAAGATCTTCATGACGGGGTGACCTTCGAAATGCTACTGGAAAGGACGGGGAATCACCCGCGCTGTCGGATGCTTTATGACCCCAGCCACTACGTCCTGCAAGCCTTGGACTATCTGGAGCACATCGACATCTATCACGATATGATCAAGATCTTCCATGTTAAGGATGCAGAATTCAATCCGACTGGTCGACAAGGAGTTTATTGTGGCTATCAGTCCTGGGTCAACCGTGCAGGCCGTTTCCGTTCCCTTGGGGATGGACAGGTTGATTTTCAGGGAATCTTCTCAAAGATGGCTCAGTATGACTTCGCAGGGTGGGCTGTGCTAGAGTGGGAGTGCTGTCTGAAACATCCTGAACAAGGTGCAGCAGAGGGTGCTCCCTTCATCCAGCGTCACATTATCGAAGTGACTGATAAAGCTTTTGACGACTTTGCCGATGGTGGAACTGACGAGGCTGCTAATCAGCGCATGATGGGTCTGACTTGAAAGATTATAGAATTGATTATTCAGGATCGTATACCATCACGTACGCCATGTTGGTGACTACAACTTTATCATTTTCAACAGTTAGGGCCTGCTCAAAGATTCCAATAACTACGCACTGGATGCAGTGCTTCGAAACATCGATGTTCAGTTCATCTGTCAGTATCTGGTTGGCTCGCATCCGGTAGACTGTCTGCATGATCTTCATGTTTGGCCGTTGAGTACCAGTGAGGTCGCACAGACCATTCATTTGGGGGTACACCAGCAATAATACAACAAATACTTGGAGGATTACATGACGATTGAAGCGCATGAAGCCGGTTCAAACTTCCGACGTATTCCTTATGGAATGGTGGGCGGTGGAGAAGGCGCCTTTATCGGAGCAGTGCATCGCATTGCAGCTCGTATTGATGACCGTTTTGAGCTTGTTGCAGGGGCTTTGAGTTCAGAAGCCGAGCGTTCGAAACGCTCTGGTCAAGCGATTGGGATTGCCGCGGCTCGCTGTTATAGAAACTACCAAGAAATGGCTCAGCAGGAAGCGGCTCGTCCTGATAAAATTGAGGCAGTCGTGATCGTTACCCCAAATCATCTGCATGTCCCAATTGCCAAAGCCTTTTTGGAAGCTAGGATCCATGTGATTTGTGATAAACCTTTGGCTGCTCACCTTGTGGATACCGAGGGACTATCTGAACTGGTCAAGGCGAAGAGCTGTCTTTTTGCCGTAACTTACAACTACAGCGGTTATCCGTTGATACGCCATGCTCGTGAAATCATCGCTAATGGAGAGCTTGGAAAGATTCGGGTGGTTCAAGCTGAATATCCACAGGATTGGCTGAGCGAAAAGTTGGAAGACACAGGGCAAAAGCAAGCTTCCTGGCGAACAGATCCGAATCGGGCCGGAGGAGGTGGATGTCTTGGAGATATTGGAACCCATGCCTTTCATTTAGCCTGTTTCGTCTCGGGACTAACACCAGCGAGTGTGTTGGCAGACCTGAATTCCTTCGTTGAAGGAAGACAGTTGGATGATAACGTCCACGTTCTGCTGCGCTTTGAAGGGGGTGCCAAAGGTATGCTTTGGGCTAGTCAAGTGGCCCCTGGCAATGAAAATGGTCTACGCCTGAGGATTTATGGTGACAAAGCCGGCCTGAGCTGGTCTCAGGAAAACCCGAATTATCTAACGTTCTCACCTCTTGGGAAGCCTTCTCGCCTACTTGGACGAGGTGGCCCTGGCCTGACAAGCGCGGCTGAACGGGTTACACGCACACCGCCAGGACATCCAGAGGGCTACCTCGAAGGATTTGCTACAATCTATCGTGAAGTGGCTGATGCAATTGAAGCCAAGCGCAACGGGAAAGATCAACCGGACGAGGTGATTTTCCCCGATTTAGAAGCAGGTCTACAAGGGATGCGTTTTGTTGATGCCGTGTTGTGTTCCCACAAAAATGGCGGAGTGTGGACTTCACTAAACAGCTAACATTCTCCCTTTCCAATCTTACTTATATCTGATTGTGCAAGTGCGAAATTTATGTTCGGCGAATTTTTTTCTTTCTTTTGTTTAGTTTTACGTTTACTAATTTAGCCCTTTGCGCAACAGGCCAGAGTCGATTCTGTAGCCTGGAACAAGCGACAACTGTTCACCCAGAATCATTTCAGATCGGGTGATGGGATCTCCTTAACAAGAGAGGAATCATGAAAAAGGGATGGATCAATTCAATGCTGCAGACCGCAGCTGGCGCTGCACTGGCGTTGACATTCATGGCAGCGCCAAGCCAGAAGGCTCAAGCCCAAAGCCTCACTCTTTGCTGGGCAGCGTGGGACCCTGCAAATGCTTTAGTTGAGATGTCCAAGGACTTCACAGCCCAGAGCGGAATTGAAATGAATTTCGAGTTTGTGCCCTGGCCAAATTATGCTGACCGAATGCTAAACGAACTGAACTCAGGCGGTAAACTTTGTGACCTGCTGATTGGCGACAGTCAGTGGATCGGTGGTGCTGCCGAGAATGGAAACTACGTTAAGCTAAACAGCTTCTTCGATAAGGAAGGCATCTCGATGGATGACTTCCTGCCTGCAACGGTTTACGCCTACTCTACATGGCCAAAAGGAAGTCCTAACTACTGGGCTCTGCCAGCGATGGGTGATGCCAATGGCTGGGTCTATCGAAAGGACTGGTTCTCACGGCCAGCATTGCGCTCAGAATTCAAGTCTAAGTATGGACGAGATCTGGAGCCGCCAAAGACCTGGACCGAGATGAAGGACATTGCTGAGTTCTTCCAGGGGCGAAATATTGATGGAAAGCGCGTTTATGGTGCTGCGATCTTCACCGAGCGTGGATCGGAAGGAATTACCATGGGGGCCACCGGTGCTCTTTACTCTTGGGGTTTCCAGTACCAGAATCCCAACAAGCCGTATGACATGGAAGGCTTTGTCAATTCTCCAGATGCTGCAGCTGCGTTGGAATTCTACAAGGAACTCTACAAGTGTTGCACTCCTCCAGGCTACACCGATAGTTACATGGAAGAGGGACTGGATGCTTTCAAATCCGGACAAGTTGCCATGATGATGAACTGGTTCGCCTTCTTTCCCGGGCTCCATAAAGATCCTGTAGTCGGGGGTGACAAGATTGGATTCTTCGTGAATCCAGGCCAGAAAGTAGAAGCTTCTACATTGGGTGGACAGGGAATCTCCGTAGTTTCCTACTCCGAGAAGAAAGATCAGGCCTTGGAATACATCAAGTGGTTTGCTTCTCCCGAAGTCCAGAAGAAGTGGTGGTCATTGGGTGGATATTCCTGCCACAAGTCTGTTCTTTTGGATCCAGGCTTCGCGGATACCCAGCCGTTTGCTGCAGACTTCCTGAAGGCGATGGATGGAGTTCAGGATTTCTGGCAGGAGCCTGCTTATGCAGAGCTGCTGCTGGCAATGCAGAAGCGTGTGCATGACTTTGTGGTCGCCGATCAAGGAACCGCTCAGGAAGCACTCGATAAGCTGATTGAAGACTGGACGGAGACCTTCGAAGACGAAGGCAAGCTCTAAGATGAATTCACAGGAATTCACTGTTATTGATAGTTGAATTCCTGTGATCAGTTTTATTTAAACGGAGCCTGATGTCTCGTCCTTCCATACTCCAAAAAATTGCCACCGCTGCAGCTGTTGTGACACCCATGCCTGTCGCCAGACAGGTGAGAGGGCTATCAGATCGAGCTATTGCCTGGCTCTTTGTGACTCCAACAATTCTACTGTTGTTGGCGATCAACATTTTCCCGTTGATCTGGACCATCCAATTATCCTTCACTAATTACAAAGCTAACCGTGCTGCGCGTGGTGAAAAGTTCGTTGGTCTAAGAAACTACGAGCGTGTGCTGGCTGATGCAGATATCTGGATCACCTTGCAGACGACCGCACATTTTCTGATTTGGACGATGCTGCTACAGGTGCTCCTTGGCTTTGGTCTAGCTTGGCTGCTGAACAAGCAATTTAAAGGACACTCTTTCTGGACCACGCTGATCCTATTGCCGATGATGCTTTCACCAGCTGTGGTGGGTAATTTCTGGCGTTTCCTCTACCAACCTCAGATTGGGCTTTTTAACTACATTATTGCCTTCTTCACAGGTGCAGACCCTTCCTCCTTCCAGATGCTTGGGGATGTTAATTTGGCACCTTGGTCCATTGTGATCGTTGATACCTGGATGTGGACGCCATACATCATGCTGATTTGCTTGGCTGGATTGCGATCAATTCCCGATTACATCTATGAGGCGGCGGAAGTCGATAGAGCCTCAAAGTGGCGTCAATTCTGGTCGATTACAGTTCCGATGGTTTTGCCTTTCTTGATGTTAGCCGTGTTGTTTCGAGCTATTGAGAACTTCAAGATGTTTGACCTCGTGGTGGAATTGACCAACGGTGGTCCCGGATCAGTAACTGAACTAGCTTCAATCAACTTGAAACGAGAAGCCTTTGAGAAGTGGCGGACCGGCTACTCTTCTGCCTTTGCTATTATTCTTTTTGTGACCGTCTTTGGCGTGGCCAATATCTATGTCAAAGCTCTCAATGCGGTAAAGCAACGATGAGTTCCGCACCTCCACACGAAAAGCCATGGGGTAAGCGACTAGCTGCTGGGTTAGTCATCGTGTATGCATTAGTCAGCATCATTCCACTGATTTGGATCTTCCTAACTGGCTTCAAGTCACCCCAGGATTCGATAAGCTATCCTCCAAAAATGATGTTCTCCCCAACAATGGAAGGCTATGTTAACGTCTTCACCACTCGTACACGCCAAACTCCTGAGTATATGGTGACACTGCCTCCACCGGAAACTTGGTACGACGAACTGGTTCGCTCTCGAAGCATGGTGATCGCAGGGCCTTCCAAGTTTGGGCAACGCTTTTTGAATTCCATTATCATCGGCTTCGGTTCTACATTTCTTTCGGTCTTCCTGGGAACCCTGGCGGCCTATGCCTTCTCGCGCTTTCGGATTCCGTTCAAAGATGACCTGATGTTTTTCATCCTTTCCACCCGGATGATGCCTCCAATTGCTGTGGCTATTCCCATTTTCCTGATGTACCGCGAGCTGGGCCTGGCAGACACACACCTGGGCATGATTCTACTCTATACGGCGGTCAATATCTCTTTGGCGGTCTGGCTGCTAAAGGGCTTCATGGATGAGATTCCACGGGAATATGAGGAAGCCGCGATGATTGATGGCTACTCTCGTTTCCAGTCCTTCCGCAAGGTAGTCTTGCCCCAGGCCACAACAGGTATTGCAGCAACTGCGATCTTCTGTTTGATCTTCAGTTGGAATGAATATGCCTTTGCACTGTTACTAACCTCTGGCACCGCCCAAACGGCACCACCTTTTATTCCAACTATCATTGGGGAAGGGGGACTAGATTGGCCCGCAGTAGCAGCTGGTGCAACACTTTTCCTTGTACCCATCGTGTTTTTCACGATCATGCTCCGCAAGCATCTGCTGCGCGGAATCACTTTTGGCGCAGTCCGCAAATAAAGAGAGTCTGATGTCAGAGAACACAACATCCAACCTTCAGCGCTACTTTCGAAGAAATTTTTGGGAGTGGATTGCTACAGTAATCATCCTGCTTGGGGTGGTGATGTTGATGCAGCCCTTCCTGCTAATGCTTTATACTTACTCCTTCGTGGTGATCCTCACGGGCACCGTTTTGTTCATCATCGTGAGTCACTTCCCGGAATAGCAAATGGCCGAGATTCAAGTCAGTCGCTTGAAAAAATCTTTTGGGGAGTTCGTTGCGGTCCAAGACTCCAGCTTTACCATTGAAAACAGTGAGTTCTTCGTAATGTTGGGTCCCTCTGGATGTGGGAAAACAACGACGTTGCGGATGATTGCTGGACTGGAGTTGCCAACTTCTGGCGAGATTCGGCTGGACCAGGAGGAGGTTACCTTCCTGCCGGCATCTCAACGAGACATTGCTTTTGTCTTCCAGTTGTTTGCACTCTACCCACACATGAATGTGCGGAAGAATCTGGCTTTTCCATTGAAGTGCATTGGGACACCTTCTGCAGAAGTCAAGCAGAGAGTTGAAGAAGCTGCTCGTCTACTGAGAATTGATCATCTACTCAATCGTTCTGTCTCCGGGCTATCTGGAGGCGACCGCCAACGGGTTGCTCTTGGAAGGGCTATCATTCGTCGACCAAAAGCCTTTCTGATGGATGAACCTCTCGGTGCTCTTGATGCCGAATTCCGTAATTTGATGTGCCAGGAACTGAAGGGATTGCATGACCGCATTGAGGCAACGACGGTTTACGTCACACATGACCAATTGGAAGCGATGGCAATGGCTGACCGGATTGCTGTGATGAACCATGGCATGATTGAGCAGTTGGGGACACCAAGCGAGATCTACAATAAACCAGGAACCATGTATGTTGCTGATTTTATAGGATCTCCGCCAATGAACCTGCTCACGTTGCCCAATGCATTGGAGCCTGGACAAACGGAGATCAATCTGCCAGATGATGGTTGTGGAACGCTTCGTTGTCCGAATTCAGCACAGGGAGTTCAAGCTGGCAACCTTGTCTTAGGTGTTCGCCCGGAATACTTACTTCCAGAGCAGGAAGGTCCTCTGCCAGGAGAAATCAGTGCTGTGGAGTACCTAGGAACCACCCAGGTCCTGACTATCCAAACTCCTTATGGACAGGCACTTTCTCGAGTACTTAGCACATATTCATTTGGGATAGGACAATCGGTGCGATTGAATTTTGTTTCTCAGAGAGCCTCTTTGTTTGACAAGAGTGATGGAAAAGCGCTGTCCACTGAGGTCGCTCATGGCTGAGATATCTCTCCAAGGTATTCAGAAACGTTTTGGGGATTCACTTGCAATCAACAATCTCGAGTTGACCATTAGCAATGGAGAACTGGTTGTTTTGTTGGGACCTTCGGGAGCTGGCAAGACAACCACTCTCCGTTTGATTGCTGGATTGGAAGAGGCCGATTCTGGTAGTATTCAGATTAATGGTCTGGACATGACAAAGTCTCAACCTGCTGAGCGAGACGTTGCGTTTGTTTTTCAGCAATACTCTCTGTACCCACACCTGACGGTTCGGAATAACCTGAGCTTCCCGCTTCGCTCGCCAGTATCCGGACTTTCTGAAGAAGCCGTTGCCAGTCGGGTTGAAGAAATTGCGAAGATGGTGCGGATTAGCCATAAGCTGGAAAACAAGTCAACGGCTTTATCCGGCGGTGAAATGCAGCGTGTTGCGATAGGACGGGCACTGGTACGAAAGCCAACCATTTATCTGATGGATGAACCGCTTTCCTCCCTTGATGCAAAGCTACGAACGGAACTGCGATTGGAGTTGAAGCACATTCAACAGAACCTCGGGGCGACGATCCTTTATGTGACCCATGATCAGGTGGAAGCAATGACTCTGGCCGATCGCATTGGTGTGCTCCGGGAGGGAGAACTGGTACAACTGGGCACGCCCAAGGAAATCTTTGAACAGCCGAACAATACCTATGTGGCCGAACGACTAGGACAACCCTCGATCAATCTAGTGCCATTGAACAGTGAATGGCCCGTACAGGCTCCTGCCAACGCAACACAGCTTGGATTACGGACAGACCATGTTCGGTTACATTCTGCAGATACAAAGGCACAATCCACGGTGCCAGCCCAAGTTCAGCGTGTTGAATATCTTGGTGACCAGACACACCTACATCTGCTCTGTGTAGGCCAAGATCTCACCTTGTTGGCCGATCCAGCAACACTACTGAAGGAAGGTGACGAGGTGGCACTTGAGATTGTGCAACCTCTTTTCTTCGATCAATCCGGAAACCGATTGTCTGCTTGAGGACAAGGCAACTCCAAGGAGAAGCTACTGATGACTCCAGACTTACTTAGATCGTTACTTCAAGGAATTGCAGAAGCAGTGATTGCCCAAACAGAACACCTCACTGCTTTGGATCAAGCTATTGGAGATGGTGATCACGGCGTCAATATGAAGCGAGGCCTGGAAAACGTGCTCGCAGATTTGGACAATATCACTGCCAAACCACCAGCTGAGATCCTTAAAGCGGTGGGGATGACCATGGTGATGAAAGTTGGGGGAGCCTCTGGTCCACTCTTTGGCACACTGGCAATGACGCTGGGTAAGGAATGGCCCACCGAAGATGAGCTGGATTCGGCAAAATTGGGTCTGATGTTAGCGGCATCCATCGAAGCTTTGAAGAAACGAGGCAAAGCAGACCTTGGAGCCAAGACCATGTTGGATGTGCTAGCTCCAGTCCAGCAAGCCTTAAAAGCAAATAAATCAATTGCGGAGATTTCTGCGATTGCCCAGCAAGCCGCAGAAGCCACAATTCCAATGAAAGCAACTCGTGGACGCGCTTCTTTCCTGGGTGATCGTTCTATCGGGCACATGGACCCTGGGGCATTTTCCTCTGCATTGATGATTCAAACTATCTGTCAACTGCTGGAAGAGAAATCATGAGTAACGTGGGCATTGTGATCGTTTCGCATTCCAAGGAGGTAGCTATGGGTACAGCTGAAATGGTGCTGCAGATGGTGGGAGATGAAGTGCCTCTTGCTTGGTGTGGTGGCAACCCTGACGGTGGTTTGGGAACAAATCTGGAAGCAATCATGGAAGCGATCTCCCGAGCCTGGTCGGATGCTGGTGTAGCTGTAATGGTTGATCTCGGCGGAGCTGAAACCAATAGCGAAATGGCGATTGAAATGCTGCCAGCCGAACGACAAAAAAAGATAGTGATTTGCAATGCGCCAATTGTTGAAGGAAGCGTAATCGCAGCTACAGAAGCATCCGGCGGTGCAAGCTTGGAAGAAGTTAAAAGCTCAGCAGAAGAAATGTGAGGATGCATGACTGAAGAAAATACTTGGACTTCTGAGGGTACGGTAGAAATCACTCATGACGTAGGTCTCCATGCTCGGCCCTCTGTCAAATTGACCAAGCTTGCCAAACGCTTCTCGGCACGGGTTGAAATTGCTGCTGATCCCGAAGGACCTTGGATCGACGCCAAAAGTATTGTCAAGGTGATGGGTGCCAAGATACCACAGGGGACTATTCTGCAGTTGCGAGCCATTGGAACAGATGCTCAACCCGCTGTTGAGGCTTTGATTGATTTGGTCAATCAGAATTTTGAGGAATCTCAGGATGCCCAGTCAGCCTAAACTCAAAGGAATCATTGCAGCTCCTGGCCTTGCCCAGGGTGGTGCATTCTGGGTAGAGGCAGCTGCCATAGTAAATTCTGTGGACTTTTCAGAAGCCAAGATTGATTTACCAGAAGCACTAGCATTGGCTAGTAGCCAGTTGGTAGAATTGATGGATCGAGTCGAAGGAGAAGATGCAGAAATCCTAGAGTTCCAGCTTGCGATGATCGAAGATGAAACCCTCAATGACCCTGTACGTAAGGCTTGTGAAGCAGGTACAACATTGATCGAAGCTTGGCAACAGGCGTTGAATAAACATGTCACGGACTACGAGCAAAGTGAGGACGAGTACTTTCAGGCACGAGCTAGTGACCTACGCGATATTCGTGACCGAGTCCTAAGGATCCTACGTGGAGAAACAGAGGTCGGGATCCCTGAGGGGGCGATCCTGCTTGCAACAGATCTAACTCCTAGTCGCTTTTTGGGCTTAAATTGGAACAAGGGTGGGGGAGTGGTCTTGCAGGGAGGTAGCCCTTCCAGTCATGTAGCCATGTTAGCGCGTTCCCGCGGAGTGCCGATGCTAGTTGGAATCGAAAACCTACCACTTGGAGCTTTCCCCGATCAAACCAGATTGTTGCTGGATGCTGATCGAGGTGTGCTGCAAGTAGATCCTTCTGCAGAGCAAATTCAAGACTTTGAGCATGAGCTTCGAATAGCTACAGAGGAAGCAGAACGAATAGCTCTTATATCAGATCAACCCGCACAAACCGTAAATGGAACAGCGGTTCAGGTGCTAATCAATGTGGCTTTGCCAGAAGAATTGGCAAAGCTCAATTCAGTTAATTGTGATGGAATCGGCCTGATGCGCTCAGAGTTTCTGTTTCATCATGGGCTACCTAGCGAAGAATCACAGTACCGATCCTATCGAAAACTCTTGGAATGGGCTGGAGGAAAGCCAGTAACGATTCGCACTCTTGATGCTGGTGGTGACAAGCCTTTGCCTGGGCTAGAGCAACCAACTGAAAGTAACCCGTTTCTCGGTTTACGAGGACTCCGACTCTCTCTAAGACAACCAGATGTCTTCCGTACTCAATTGCGCGCACTGTGCAGGGCTGCTGTTCATGGGAATCTGAAGGTAATGGTGCCGATGGTCACCGTCCCTGACGAATTAGACTCCGCCCAAGAATTGTTGGGAGTTGTCTGTGCTGAACTTGCCACAGAAGGCACCGAATTCCGTAAGCCAGTTCTTGGAATGATGATAGAAGTGCCAGCTGCTGCTCTGGCTCCTGAGCTGTTTGCTGATGCTGCGTTCTTTTCGATTGGTAGTAATGATCTGGTTCAATACCTAACGGCCAGTGCTCGTGACCTTCATCATGTTGCAGATCTAGCTGATCCTGGCCATCCAGCGGTCTTGCGAGTCATTAAAGAATTAGCGGAGCATTGTGATCGGTCCGGTCAAGAGCTGAGCCTTTGTGGAGATATGGGTAGTGATCCAAACTTCATTGCACAGTTGCTGGGAGCAGGCTTGCGTAATTTATCAGTGGCCCCAGCGCGCTTGGGGAAGACCAAGTGGACAATTCGTGAAACTAATCTGGAGGGGATGTGACGGCTGATTTAAAAGCTGAGTTGGTTGCTCAGTATAAGCAGATCCTTGCAGAGATGCTGAGCAATCGCCCTTCTGGAACCAGGCAGCGACTGGCAACAATGCTGCGCAAGAATCGTAGTTTTATCTCCCAGATTTCCAATCCTAGCTACGCCACACCGATCCCTGCCCGTCATCTAGAGATCATCTTCGAAGTTTGTCATTTCTCTGAAAAAGATCGTCGAGACTTCTTGACCTACTACGACCAGGCACATCCTAGCCGAAGACAGGGCTCAAATTGCCAGCACCATGAGGCGCATCGGGAGGGAATGCGATTTCGTCGGATGACCGTCTATTTACCAGACCTTGGCAGCGATGATGTCAACAAAGAACTTGACGACCTGATTCTGGAAACCGCCCGTCGATTAAGCCACCTGCTACAGATTTCTGAGCGCTCCTGAAAGAGCGCTAATCTGTTCCCCATCTTCATTTCTTCAGTGGGAGAGACCATGAAAAAACTAATTAATGCGACCGATCAAGTACTTACTGAAAGCCTGAATGGTTTTGTTTCCGCACACGCTGATTTACTGAAGCTCGGTGCAGAGGGAAAATTTGTACGCCGCAAGCAGATCCAGCCCGGTAAGACAGTTCTGATTTCTGGGGGAGGTTCTGGTCACGAACCTCTTCATGGTGGCTTTGTCGGGCATGGAATGCTTGATGCGGCTTGTCCTGGACAGGTCTTCACATCACCAACTCCGGATCAAATGCTGGAAGCAATACAAGCCACTGAACGTGGTGGTGGAGTGTTACTGATCGTTAAGAACTACGAAGGTGACGTGATGAACTTCGAGATGGCTGCTGAGATGGCAGAATGTGAGGTCGCTACAGTCCAGACCGATGACGACGTGGCTGTGGAAAGTTCAACCTATTCGACAGGTCGACGGGGTGTCGCAGGAACTATGATCGTGGAAAAGATCGTTGGTGCTGCAGCAGAGCAAGGCAGTGACTTGGCTACCTTGAAGGCTCTCGGGGATCGGGTCAATCAACAGACCCGGTCCATGGGTGTTGCTCTAACAAGCTGTACAGTTCCAGCCGCTGGTAGTCCAACGTTCCAGATTGGTGAAAATGAAATGGAGATGGGGGTTGGGATTCATGGTGAACCAGGAAGAAAACGAGTTGCTCTTGCTGAAGCCAAGGACATTGTTACAGAGATGATTGGGGCCATCCGCAAGGATTTTGGGGACCAGGCCAAGGGCAATGCCATTTTGTTGGTCAATGGATTTGGGGGAACCCCATTGATGGAACTCTACCTGATACACCACTGCATTGAAGGAGAGTTGGCTGGAAGCGGAATAACGATTGCTCGCTCACTGGTTGGTAATTATGTGACGTCTTTGGAAATGGCCGGATGCTCGGTTACACTGAGTATGGTTGATAACGAATTGCTGGGTCTCTGGGATGCACCTGTTCACACGGCAGGACTACGCTGGGGCATGTAAGCTGACCTGATAAATTTGTGCTCTGGGGAGAGATAGTGTACATCTTGAAGAAAGCGTCAACAACCAGCGCTGCTCAATACTGGAACACCCTCTCTGAAATCGAAGATTGACTTCAAAAAACAAGACACAGAGCCTTGGTGAAGAGATTGCCAACAGTGTTACTCACGGAATCGGAACAGCCCTGAGTGTTGCAGCGCTCACACTGCTTGTCACTTTTGCCTCCCAGCAAGGGGACGCTTGGCAAATTGTCAGTGTTAGCGTTTATGGCAGTTCACTGATTGTGCTTTACCTCACATCTACCCTCTATCATGGCCTGCAAAACCAGCGGGCTAAACGCATTTTCAAAATCCTCGATCACTCAGCAATTTTCCTGCTGATTGCTGGAACTTATACACCTTTTCTTCTTAATAATCTACGTGGTACTTGGGGCTGGAGCCTCCTTGGAGTGATCTGGGTCATGGCACTGCTGGGGATTGTCTTCAAGGTCTTTTTTGTGGGTAAACTACCCAAGGCCTCGACTGCTATGTACCTGCTGATGGGCTGGCTCTGCCTGATCGCTCTTCCACAAATGTGGGAGACTATAGAAACCTCTGGCCTAATCTTGCTCTTTGCGGGTGGAATATCTTACAGTGTGGGTGTGATTTTCTATTCCTGGCGCCGGCTTCCCTACCATCACGCCATCTGGCACCTCTTTGTCCTCGCAGGTAGTACGGCTCATTTCTTTGCTGTGCTGCTGAATGTACTCCCTACTGACGTTTCTGCCTGATTTTCAGGATTTCGAATGTTATTGATGCGAGTTGTTGCTATCTGATAAAGAAGCTTGCTCTGTTTGCGGCATGAATTTCCTTGGACTCAGTTCCCTATACGGTTGTGACCTAGAAATCCGAAAATGTCTTTTGAGATCAATTTTGTTTTAACTAGGAGGGAAAATTGATTTTTTATGAGAGTGGGAAAGATCTTATCGTAAATGGGAAAATTGAATCGTTTGATAAGTTGCTTGATACAATCTCCACTCAGTTTCCTTGGTGCCCTAAAAAGGTAGGCTCGCTGAACTATATTTGCTCAGCGGAGCCTTATGAATTAGGTTGTCCTCTTGGTTGAAAATTTAGTGAACTCACAATTCAACCTTATCAATATCAAACAAAAAAACATCTTTGCTACAAGCAAGGTTTGGGAGTCTTTCTGATTCATATTTTTGCGGATAATAATAGATCAGAATTAGGTTCCAACAGGCCCACCGTTTTTTTCCCAATCAGGAAATCCACCAACGTTACAGACATTCTTGAAGCCCATTTCTACAAGAGTGTGCCCTGTCAAAGCTGCCATGCCACCAACACCACAGACAAGAACGATATCTGCATCTTTCCGTAGTTTCTCCTCATGATGAGGGGTGCTTGAATCAGCAGCAAATTCAATGAATCCTCTTGGTATTTTCAGAGCACCTTCAATAGTACCTGTTTCTTGAATTTCAAGACCATCTCGCACATCGATAAAAACGCTATTTCCGTCAGCATGCTTTTGGATTCCATCGGCAACACTGATTTTTGGTACCACTGCGTTTGCAGCAGCCAAAGCTGATTCAGCAGTTTTCATGAATACTCCCTTCTATAGGTTGTAGGTAAAGATTCCAGATAAATTTATCTTCAGTTTGCTGAATGACTTGTTGTCAATCTTGTCAAAGATATCAGATATAGTTTTAGCTATACCACAAGTCTTGGCAAGCAAATTGGTGAAGTCGTGAAGGCCAATTCAACTGATTGCAACATAACTCAATCATCCTAATAAGATTCAGCGCAGCAAGTGTTGTTTGTAGTTATCAGTATATTTTTAAGTAGGAATTGGACGGTACTATTTAAAAAACGATAACGAAAATAGTATCTCTCCACTAAGAAGAGAGAGAGAGAGAATCTACTCTCAAATTAGGCGAGAGAATTCCGAACACGATTCTCTGATCTTTTCAAATGTCAGCAGTGATTCTTTGAACTTAAGAGGCAGCAGCTAAAGCCGCATCATAATCAGGTTGTTGGGCAACTTCGGGAACTAACTCGGTGTGCTTGATGATACCATTGCTTTCGATCGCCACAATCGCCCGAGCCATCAGACCCCGTCTGAAGCTGTCTTTGATGGTGACCCCGTAGTCCACCCCAAAATTTGGTGAGCGGAATGCTGAGCCCGTTTGAACATTCTTGATATTTTCTGCGCCACAGAAGCGAGCTTGCGCTTGGGGTAAGTCCATAGAAACGCAGAGAACTACAGTATTGTCTTGGTTAGCAGCCTTAACGTTGAAGGTGCGAACAGACGTGGCACAAGTCTTAGTATCAATGCTGGGGAATATGTTCAGAATAAGGTTTTTTCCAGTGAAGTCACTGAGATGAAGATCACTCAGATCTTGTGCAGCCAGCATAAAGTCTGGTGCCCTGCTGCCTACTTGGGGCAACTCACCTTCTGTGTTGACGATCAGTCCTCGCCATGAAATCTCAGCCATTGATTCACTCGTTGAGAAAGAAAGGGTTGGAAACGGTGAGTAGTCAATATAGCACTCACAACGGATAATAATAATTGAATCTGCAATTGTAGAGGAATCCAGCTTGAGGTACTTGGCAGATTAGAATTTTTTAGTTTATTAAAGGCATAGCACTCACGGTAATTTTTTGGGAGCGCATTTGTGTTTAGTAGGGGGTAGATTCAGAAGTAGTTGGTCACCGCTTGATGGATGGCTTTGACGATTATATTTGCCTCTTCTCTATTGAGGCAAAGTGGTGGAGCTATTCCGAGAATATCTCCTTGGGCCATCGCGCGTACAATCACCCCGTTTTCACGGATTTTGGTGGCCAGTGTTGGCCCGATTTTTTTCGAAGAATCAAGGAACTTCCGTCCAGCCTTTTCTTCCACCAATTCGACGGCTAAGAGCAATCCTTCTCCACGAATTTCACCCACATTTGGATGATCCCCCAGCGCGGATTGCAGCTCCTTCAACAAATAGGGCCCTATTTCAGCGGTATTGGCGACGATATTCATTTCATCAATCAACTTCAGATTAGCCACTCCAGCTGCTGCGCAAATCGGATGCGCAGAGTAGGTCCAGCCGTGCCCGATGGGTCCGTTTTCGTCAGTTCCCTGCATCAGGACATCGTAGACCTTCCCTGAGATGAGTGAGCCCGAGAGGGGCAGGTAAGCGCTAGTCACACCCTTGGCAATCGTCATGAAGTCTGGCTTCAAGCCATAGTAGGGGCTGGCGAACATTGACCCAAGCCGCCCGAAGCCTGTGACAACCTCATCGGCGATCAGCAGGATGTCGTTTTGATTGAGAATGGGAGTGATGGCTTCCCAGTAGCCCTTTGGCGGGGGTACGAGTCCACCGGTGCCCAAAGCGGGTTCTGCAACCATCGCAGCAATTGAATCGGCTCCTTCCCGGGCAATCAGGGCTTCCAATTCCTTGGCACAGTAGGCGCTGAATTCTTCCTCACTAAGGTTTTCTAACTCTACAGGCCGACGATAGTAATAGGGGGCCACAGTGTGCTTGACCATCGGCAGGGGCAGGTCAAACTTCTTATGGAAAGCATCCAGACCGGTTAGGGAACCACTCATCAGGCCGGAACCGTGATAAGCTCGCCAGCGGGAGATGATCTTCTTCTTTTGAGGACGTCCGAGAATGTTCTGGTAGTGCCAGGTGAGCTTGATGTTGGTGTCATTTGCGTCAGAACCAGAGACTCCAAAGTAGATCTTGCTCATGTGCTTGGGTGCCCGTTCCAAGACCATCTTGGAGAGAGTGATGCTCGCCTCGGTACCATGACCAAAGTAGGCGTGATAGTAAGCCAGTTCTTGGGCCTGCTTGCTGATCGCATCAATCACAGGTTGGCGTCCGTAACCGATGTTGACGCAGTACAGTCCGGCAAAGCCATCAAGTAATTTATTGCCTTTATTATCATAAACATATACCCCTTCGCCACCTGTCATTACAACCTGGGGGGCTTCCTTACGCACAAATTGACTGAGGTGGGTGTTGGGATGAAAAAAACTTTCCCGATCCCAGCTTTCGAGCTGTCCCTGTTCGAGCATGTTCATCCTTGGATTTGTTGGATTATAAGAAGTAGGGACTGCGATAAGAAGGGGATACTAGTAAACCTCCCGGTTAGTCCAATAAACTCTCTTTTTGCAGATTTACTGATCTAGTAGGGGTAGTCAAGTTTCCGTTGGAGAGACTGTGTAGGACAGGTCAGCAGGTAAGTAGAATTAGCTCTGATTCAATAGCCATAAAGTTTGAGTGGGAGAAGTGATGTTAAAGTAGGATATGGAACTAAAGTATCATAACGATTTTCTAAATATTTACAAGGTTAGCATTTTGAAATAAGTTGGCGGTATCGGCACAAACATCTCTTCATGATGAAATTACAAAAAGTCCTTCTGATTAGTAATAAAGTTTATCGAAGTTTTACCAAAAATTTTTCGATTCTTCCTGGACTAGGTTGATATTGGATTTCAATGATTTCGCCTTCGATACCTTCAATAATTTTGTCTTTTTTGTCCAAATCGAAGATCAACACTTTATTCTTTGGTTCCAACCTTCGAACAATCCTACGACCTTGATTCCTTGCTGGAATTCTCCATTCATTTTCACTAGTGCGTTGTAGCGAAACTGTCGGCTCGACAGCGTTAAATGTCCCAAAAGTCTGGTTGAAAAGTACTTGATTATCCGAAATCCGAAAAATTATTAAGGATTCCACAGGACTTTGGGAAGATATTACCAGTTCAAAGCCCTGGTTGGGTGAATGGTCAATTTTGGTTGTAGTAACATATCCTTGGTGAAGGATACCATCACTTGTCTTAACATTAAATTTAAGGCTACCAGAAGAAACTTTATGATGAATTTCACTGGTCTGCAACGTACTCAGCAATTGAAATTTTTTATCAAAAGAAACCAAGCCCCTAAATGTAGTGACAGCAACAATTTCATTCCTATTTGTATTGGTGCCGTTTGATTCGGCAAATGCTTGTGAAATCAGTCCAAGATTTAAGAGGGTAAAGCAAAAATATATAGAAAAAAAAGTAGATCTTTTGTGCATTGAGCTTCTATCGCAATGTTACTCTAAATTTTTGTATTCTGCCAATAAGAGAGAAGTATTGGATCTCGATTATTTCACCGACAGCTCCTTCAATAATTGTATCTTGACGATCCTGATCGAACAGTAAAACTTTGTTTTCAGGCTGCAGACGTCTGACAATACGCCTACCCTGGTTAGTTGCTGGAATTACCCACCTTGATTCATCAACTTGATTTAATTCAATTTGGAAGAGTGGCTGGGCCAACAGTTGAAAATCCTGCCTGAACAGTTCTTTTCCATCACTAACACGAAGGATTTGAATTGATTGTAAAGGACTTTGTGTCGGTACTCTGATTTCAAAAAATTGGTCTGGTGAATGGTCAATCTGGATAGGAGTAAAGAAACCACGATATACTAAGCCTGAAGATGCTTCAGCGATATATTCCAAGGTTCCACTACTTGAACTATAAAATTTTTCTTCTAATTCCAATGTACTAAGGAGTCGAGTATCACCGTTACTTTCTAATACTCCACTAAAATACGTTAATGGAAATATTTTATTCTGTTGGGAAGATTGAATAATGATATCTGACTCAGAAGCAACGAGAGGTTTAATATTAGGATTAACAGCTGCGTTTAGTGCTTTTTGGAAATTGTGGATTTTATTATAATGATAATCCGAAATCCAGGATCTACCACAATAACTCATTATATCATGATAGAGTGTTTTGGATACATAATTTCCGGTCCTGAAGTCATAGCCCATTTTACCGATTCTTCCAAAGTCATCTCCGTTACCCGTAGTGTTGTCGCTTCCATTTCCTGGTGGTGAAGTATTGTAGGGATAATTATCGTCATGGCTAGAAGGTTTTGCTCCAGAGTCATTATATTCATCGGAGCATTTGATATGAGGCAAACTATGATTATGACCAATTTCATGAGCTGCTGTTGATAATATTACTTCGGGGAAAACTAAACCAAGACCTGACAATGGCGAGTTTGGTGATGCAGATGATGGCATATATGCTAATCCAATGATACCGGACGTGACACTACTTTGACCGCCTGTCCAAAGACCGTAATAGAAAACATTGTTTTCACTCCCGTTGGGTGCTTTATCTAAAGCTCTAAACACGTTGACTTCATCTAGTACAGAATACCAAATATTGAATGAAGATCCAGCGTAACGACTTTGTAAAGGAACTGTATAAGATACACTTACATTATCATTAGGATACATAGAACTGAGGTACGTACGAAGATTTTCTAGTGTTATATTATCTATTTTTAAACCTGTGTTATCGCCAGTGCTTTTTACAGGTACAAATTTTATTTTTAAGCTCGGCTTACTAAAAAATGTTAACTGCTTGCTGCCCGCACTTGGATAAACATTATTGTTTTCATTTGTTTCAGTGTGGTTGTTTCCAGGATCCAGTATTATTTTAATTGAAACTCCTGACTGGAGGTATTCACTCGTCAAAGCAAAGTCAACTGGATGGTAAAACTCCTCATTTCTGTATTTAGGAGTATTACGTAAGGAGAACTCATTCTCAACTGGTGTTAAGTTACCTGAGCTATTAGTTCCTTCGAGTCTTACAGTAGATTTTTTTCCATCCGCATTTCCGGTCATTCCAACAAATACTCTTAACCGGCCAGGTTTGCCTGCGATTAATGGAGTATTCATTTCGTTTGAATCGAGAGGTATCTGAACAGTTTGATTGATCGTGACGTTATCAATCCACAAATCAATCGTTGGGTTTATTGCCGGTGAAGCCTGGAGAGGTACTGTACTATGACTGCGTAGTCCATTGCTATCAACAGACTGAATGAAGAATTCATAGTTTTCTCCATTTGCAAGGCCTGTGATTGTAGTTTTGTTGTCATTGACGATAGTGGATTGTAGATTCCCACTCCGATTGTCCGTAACAATGTAGTTTTTGTTGGAGTCACCGCACCAGTAGATTGTTACATTATCATTTCCAGGTTGAATCCAAGCTTCTTTTGGTACCTCTGGACTTACTGAAACACCCAGAGAAATATTATCAACGAATGATCCAATAATATTCGAACTGTTATCTTTTGCGACAAATTTTATGGTCCACAGACTATTATTGTCAAAGTACTTCGACCTATAATTAATTACGCTTCCACTCCTGGAGAGAAAAGTACCAGCAACTGACTCATCGTCAGTAAACTTGTATTCTATATTTGCACTTGGGTTTTCTAGCCCGTTTGACCAATGGAGGTCGTAAACACTTTTTCTACCACTTGAAATTGAATAAGTATGTTTCCCAATATTCGACCCATCCCGGGTATCTGTCAAAGTAATCTCATGTGTAGCATGTCTTTTATTTTGATTAGTTAGTTGGTCCTGAATTCGCAGGCTACTAATCCCATTTGAGTTGTGGAAACTATAACGTAATTGTGGGGAGGCTGTGGAATTTGCTACAGACCTCTCACAAATTGTTAAGATACTTGCTTGAGGTTCATCTGTAACATTGATTAAAACGACACCATCGTTGGAGGACGCACTGTAATTGTCAGTGACTCGGTATGTAAAGTTATCAAAACCGGTAAAGTTTTCATTTGGTGTGAATCTGACTAGACCAGTCTTATTATCCAGTACCAACAAAGTTCCGTTGTCAGGATATTTTGCAATTAAGTAAATCAAACTGTCGTTGTCAGCGTCACTCCCAAGCAAAGTAAAGTTGTCAGCAGTGCTGTTATCACCTGGATTTTTTCTAAAACTTTTACTTA
>JACLAC010019526.1_pt1 | contig 29884 bp, 26 predicted proteins | sample 8027881 | NCBI WGS metagenome assembly JACLAC01 (sample SAMN15725517, study PRJNA655200) | protist metagenome | isolation source: fluorescence activated cell sorting (FACS) single amplified genomes of... | place: Spain: Blaines Bay Microbial Observatory, Mediterranean Sea | collected 2016-01-19 | reverse complement strand
CTGCTTTGACAGCAGGTGTTGCAATTATGACGAAAATTAAGGTTCCAACAATTATGTTGATGGTGCTGTTTTTAGGTTTTCCATTCATTATTTCTAAATTTCAAAATAGTCCTAAAGCTCTTCCTTTGGTTTTTGCTTTCACTGGGTTTGCTGGTTTTGTATTAGGCGGTATTGTAGATGTATACCTGCAAGCAATTGGTGGAGAGGTTGTTGCTCTTGCGTTTATGGGTACTGCGTTAACTTTTTCTGTAATGTCTATGTATGCTATGACAACTAAGCGTGATTTGACAGCTTTAACTAGCGTCTATGTTGGTCTTGGTATTGTTGTATTGGTTTTATTTGTTGCTAATTTATTTATGCAACTTACTATGTTGCATATGATCATTGTAGGTCTAACAACATTATTGTCTGTGTTTGGTATAGCTTACAAAACGCAAGCGATTGTTACAGGTGGTGAGCGAAACTATGTAATGGCAGCAATTAGTTTGTATATGGATTTATTTATCATTTTTATTAATTTGTTGCAAATATTAGGGCTTGCTGGTGGTGATGATTAATTTTTATCTCTAGCAAATGCTTAAAAAAGAGCCGTATTTACGGCTTTTTTTTTGTGATTAAACTCTAGTTTAATAGAATAAATTGAAAATCCATGTACAATGTGTTCAGTTTATACAATTAATTTTTAAAATGTGGTAGTTATGACAGATAAAATACGAGTGAATAAATTTATTGCTGATGCAGGTATTTGCTCACGTCGAGAAGCTGATAAATTAATAGATACAGGACGAGTAACTGTAAATAATGAGTTGCCTGAGCCTGGAATGAAAGTCTCTGCTTCAGATAAAATTGTAGTGGATGGTAAATTAATTTCTAAGCACGCTACAAAGCAGATAAAGAAAGTGTATATTGCGTATCACAAACCAAGAGGTATTACTTGTACGACCGATCAGCGTATTAAAGGTAATATTATAGATGCCATTAATTTTGATCAACGAATTTTTCCTGTTGGTCGTCTTGATAAGTTATCAGAAGGCCTTATTTTACTGACGAACGATGGCGAAATTGTCAATAAAATATTGAAAAGTCACGAAAAAAATGAAAAAGAGTATAATGTAAAGGTTGATCAACCAATACAGCAAGCTACTTTATTTAGTATGGCTCAAGGTGTTGAAATAGGTGATAATGAGGTGACAAAACCTTGTTATATAGAAAAATACGGATCCAATGCATTTACTGTGGTGTTAACGCAAGGTTTAAATAGACAGATTAGAAGAATGTGTGAGCATTTTGAGCTTAAAGTAAAACGTTTGCAGCGTTTTAGAGTTATGCATATTACATTAAAAGGTATTAAGGCGGGTGAGTGGCGTCATCTGACTAAAGATGAGGTTAATCAAATGATGAAAGCCCTATCCTTAGATACTAGATACTAGATACTAGATACTAGATACCAAACACGTAAATTATAGCCTAAGTTTACGTGTTTAAAACTAGGCTATAATTGTTAAAATTAAGTTAATGAATGCCTGCTTTTTTAAAGGTGTTATTGTCTGTATTTTTATAATACGATCTTTCTATAATATCTTCTAAAAACTGTTTTGGATTTAAATTTTCTTCAAGTGCTTGGTGATATATTACGGTTGATCCTGTTAATGCAGGAAGAGCATTGATTTCAATGATGATTGTTTGTTTTGTTTTGTAATTATAAAATACATCTATGCGAGCGTAATTTGAAATCTGGCAGGCCTTTGCTGTCTTTTCTATTGCTGATTTTAGTATTTCAATGTCTTTTTGACTTAATATGTCTTGTGGTGGTGGGGTTAAGTTTATACCTGTGCCGCCTTGAAATTTTTCTTCTAATGAAAGCACGTTTCCTTCAGCAACGGTTATACTTGGTGAAAACGATGTATAAATACCGTTTGTTTCTATTACTCCTACAGTTAGTTCAATGCAGTGTGATTTTATTTTATGTATTAAATGGTTGTTTTGGATTTCTATGTGATCTGTTTCAATAAATGCTTCTATTAAGTAATTTGGGTTTAGATCTTGCGGTAGCTCAATGGGAGTTGGTTGATCGTCAAATGTGTATGCAGGAATTATTTTTTGTTTATTTTGAACTGCTTTTACGTATTCATACAGTCCACTTGAAGTTGTTAGTTTGATTATTCCTGCTGAACAGCCATCACTTTGTGGCTTGATTATAAAATGATTTGTATTTAGTGTTGCTTTTAGTTTTGCCCAGATAGTATTTATATCGGATGTGTTGAGACTATTTAAATTGACTTGTATTTTTGGTGCAGTAATAATATGATCGTTTTGTAAATTGGTTATTTTTATACCTGTTGCATGTTTATCCATGCAAATTTGTGCTCCATTATACAATGAGCCATTATGAGGAATATTGTTTTTTTGAAATATAGTTTGTAAAGAACCATTTTCACCAATACCTCCATGAAGGGCAATAAATACATACGCTTTTTCTTGTTTTGCGTACTCAATAAATGCTTGCATTGTAAAGTGCTGTGGCTCTTCGATGTTTTGTATTTCGATATTTAGTTTATGTTGTACTTTATTACGAAAGGTATTTATTTTTTCTTTAATAGTTGCGTAATTATGGCATAAATATGCGGTTTCTTCCACTGTGTGTGTTAGTGTATACGGGTATGGAAGCAGCCAAATACTATTTCCATTTTCTAAAAAAAACGGTTGGGGATTGTATTTTTTTGAGTGATTTATTTTTAGCCAAACATTAGTGCCACTCATCAAGGAAACTTGTCTTTCAGCTGATTCTCCACCAAATAATGTACAAATCAATTCTTTATTTTTTGAAGGTGTAAATGCGATAGGTGGTTCGAGTTTATACCGTGTGCATGCTAATCTTATGATGTGAAGTAAAATATTTTGATGTGACCAGCCGATATAAGCAGATTGTTGAAAAAGAAAGCTATTTTGTTCCATGCCACTTATCGGGTTTAAGTCTGAAAAAAGAATCGATCCATCTTCCAATACCCAGCCATCAAATCTAGAAAAATCATTAATCTGTAAATTGTCAAATAATTGTTCAGCTTGTTCTTGAATGTTAGAAATTATTTTATCACAAAAGGTTGGAGGGGTATGAAGTGTTACTTGGTTTGATGCAAGGTATTTTGTTCTGTAATCAAAGATATCATGTTTGTTTTTATGCAGTTTTATTTCTGTAGGTATTAGTGCAACAGGTGTGTTGTTTGTGTTTTTAGTGACGATGACCGTAAATTCTTTACCATGTATGAAAGGCTCAATAACTGCTTTATCATCAATGCCTTTAAAGATATTATCTAAAGCATTTTTTATATCAGTCACTGTGCTTACACTGTGTACACCGATTGATGAGCCACCAGAACATGGTTTTACTATGTATTGTTGTGATGGTTGTGTATTTATAAATGAATTGATTTTTATACTACGTTCTTTATTTGGTTCAGATTTGGTAATGCATAATTGTAGGTGGTTTTTAAAACCAAATTCTTTCAGAATTTGCTGTAGTTTGTATTTGTCAAACATGTTTGTGCACGCAGATGCACTTGGTCCAATATAAGGTATAGTGTGTTGTTCTAGTAATGCTTGAAGTTGTCCATCTTCTCCATATTCCCCATGAATTACAGGAAAAGTTAAGTCAACTAGCTTAAGGTTTTCTATAAGTAAAGATTTTGTCAGTTTTTTGCTTGTGGATTGCAGCTTAAAATTAAAATCATTGGGTGTATTTGAATACAATTGTTTGGTTGATATTTCATGAAATTGATGAAATGTATCCATATAGTAAGGCTGGATAATAACATTTGTATTTGCAAGGTGATCCATAATGGAGCGTGCGGAATTAAGTGAGATGCCTCGTTCATTCGACGGGCCGCCACAAATAATGGCTAAAGTGAATGTGGAATTTGTCATTGCATACCTCTATTTTTTTTATATTTTAAACTATAGCTATATATATGAATAGTTGTTTAATTTAAGATTTTATTTTTTATATAAAGTACAATATTTTGAGCTTTTGAATAGGGTTATTAATATTAGAAGGAATTTTCGTATGAGTTTAAATGTTGTTTCAGGTCCACAGAATGTAAATTGTAGTTATCGTTATGCAACAATTGATGATATAGAAAAAGTCATGAAGCTGCACTATAAATATCAAGTAGACTCTATTGCTGTAGAAGATAAGATAGATGGGTTTGTTACTACACCTTTTACAGCAGCTGAGCTGAAGGAACTGGTTCAGGAGCAGGGTCTGTTTGTTGCTGATCTTAATGGTGATATTGTTGCGTATGTTATGGCTGCATCTTGGCAGTATTGGTCTAAATGGGCTATGTTTGAGTTTATGATCTCTAATTTGGATGGTAAAACGTATAAAAATATTGAATTAAATACAAACAACTCGTACCAGTATGGTCCCGTCTGTGTTGATAAGTTGGTGCGCGGTAGTGGTGTGTTTGAGGGAGTTTTTGCATTTGCATTGCAGGAAATGTCAAAAAAATACGATGTACTAGTGACATTTGTAAATAAAATAAATCCAAGATCGTTTGCTGCACATACTAAAAAAGTACATTTAGACGTGATTAGTGAATTTGAATTTAATGGTAATCATTACGATGAAATGGCTTGTTTAACGAAGCGGTAATTTATTTTATATCATCTATACATTATCTGTATATCCAAATATATATTGATAACGAAGAGATTTTTTATGGAGTGTTTATAGTGAATAGAATTTTACACACGATGTTACGGGTAGCTGATCTAGATAAATCAATAGAGTTTTATACTTCTATTTTAGGTATGAAATTATTAAGAAAAAATGTAAATGAAGCGTACGAATATACTCTTGCATTTTTAGGTTATGGGGATGAGTCAGAAGGCGCCGTTATTGAATTAACCTATAATTGGGGACAGACTCAATATGATATAGGTACGGGTTTTGGGCATTTGGCTATTGGGGTTGATGATATTTATAAAGCCTGTGATCTAATGAGAGACTCTGGTGCAATTATATCTAGAGAGCCAGGCCCTGTAAAAGGTGGATCGACAGTGATTGCTTTTGTAAAAGATCCTGATGGATATGCAATTGAATTGATTCAAAACAAAGATATGAGTGTAGGTTTAGGTTAAATAAAAATAAAAAACTTGAAACTTTTATTCTATATTGTTTGTCAAACAAATGTAGCTGTAATGGCTTAATATATTTTTAACAGCTGAGCTATAACTAATTCGTTATTTAATATGGGAGATAATCATGTCTAGTGAAACTAAATCTTTATCGTTAACTATTTCTGCTGCTGCATTGGCTGCTTCACTTGCTGCTGGTTCTGCAATGGCAAATCCTTTTGCTGTGGGTACTTCAGGAACTTCTATTCAAATAGCAGGTCAAGGCGCTTGCGGCGGAAAAGATCACTCGGAAGGTTCGTGCGGTGGAAAAGATCATTCTGAAGGTTCGTGCGGTGGAAAAGATCATTCTGAAGGTTCATGCGGTGGAAAAGATCACTCTGAAGACTCATCTAGTGAGAAAGCTCCAGTAGAAGGTTCGTGTGGTGAAAAAACATCAACTGAAGGTAAGTGCGGTGAAGGTAAGTGCGGTTAATACGTTAATTACAGTGTATTGATATACAGTATTGCGATGGTTTCCGTATAAAAAGTACGGAAGCTTCTTTGGTATAAAGTGTTAGTTTTTATATGCGTTGGTTTTATATTGAATTATTGTTTCTTAATATTAATAGCTATGTAAATGATGCATATATTTTATAAATAAGAGCCATAATTATGGATAGACAATTTTTAGGTGCGGGTTTAGGATTAAGGCGTACTCTTATCAATGAAATGAAGCAGCATAAAGTTATACTGGATGATATGGTGGACTTTTTAGAAGTGGCTCCTGAAAACTGGATGCAGCTTGATGGTAATTTAAAAAAACAGTTTGAGTATTTTTCTAATTCTTACACTATGGTTGCGCATGGTCTGTCACTCTCTATCGGTTCGTGCGATCCTCTTGATATTGATTTTTTATTGCACTTAAAGCAGTTTTTTAAAGAGTTTAATATCCAAGCGTATTCCGAGCACCTTAGTGCATGTTCTTATGATGGTCATATGTATGATCTTATGCCGGTTCCATTTACTAGGGAAGGCGTCAATTATATATCAGAGCGAATCAATATAGTTCAGGATATACTAGAATGCCCTTTAATTCTTGAAAACGTTTCGTTTTATACACCTATTGACTGTCAAATGTCAGAGTTGGAGTTTTATTTAAGCGTCATAGATAAGTCGAATTGCCAAATTTTATTAGATGTTAATAATGTATATGTTAATAGTGTTAATCATAAATACGATGCAAAAGCGTTTATTGAGAGTCTACCCAGCGATAAAATTGTATATGGTCATATCGCAGGGCATTCCAATCGAGAGAATGATCTAATTATAGATACGCACGCATCTGGTGTTATTGAACCTGTTTGGGAACTGCTAGAACATGCATATCAGTTGCATGGAGTTTTTCCTACATTGTTAGAAAGAGATTTTAATTTCAATGGTCTTGCCCCTCTTTTAGATGAAGTAAATCGAATCAAACGAATACAGACTAGCTATTCTTAGATTACTTATTTTTTAGTTTAGTGTGTATTTGATAATGAATTAAAATGTTCTACTTTGAGGTATTGATGAAAAGTACGTACAATAAACGCATTGAGGATATAAGGCAGCCTAATCCACCTTCCAAATATAAGTCAACACAGCGTGCTTTTGCTATGCATATTAAGCATCCTGATCTTTATAAACGCCCTCCAAATTTAGAAGTCCGTCGAGTTGATATATACAATAAATTATTTTTTAATAATATAAGTCAACTACTATCATCAGGTTTTCCACTATCTAAAATTTTATTGGGTGAAGCGCGTTGGAAGGCATTAATCCGTTGTTTTTTTTCGGAGAATGTTTCTTTTACTCCTCTTTTTCCTTACATAGGCAAAGAATTTGTAAACTATATTGAATCAAAAAATATACCTATAAAGCTTCCTTTGCTTTTACAGGAATTGATATCTTTTGAGCGTTTGGAGGTTGATGTTAGTCTTGCTCAGGTATTGGACGAGCATGTTGTTGTAAATAAGGACTTTATAAAAACTAATGTTTTGAATGATCTAAATATAAAAAATGCTGGTCGATTCTCTTGGGTTGAGGGCATTTGTATTCAACACTACACATACCCTGTTCATACATTAAACGTATCCAACTGTCGTGTACTAGCTCATACTTTGTTTGAAGGTGCTCAGTTTGAATTGAATGTTTCTGAGCATGGTTATCAAATTATAACCTATCGTACGTATGATTTTATGCAAGATAAATTTAATGTGCGCTATGAGGAAATATCACCTGCAACATTACAATTGTTGGACTTAATCTGCAATCAAAATATTTCACTTGATGATGCTATGGATGCATTGTATTTAAACTGTTCTCACATTAAGCGAGAGATTTTTGATAATTTTATTTTTGATGCACTGAAAGAATTGCTTCAAAAAAGCATTATACGTTTGATGTAATTCATGTCATGGTAAGAAGATATAAAAATATTATGTTGTTTGTGTATGATGTGGATCTTTAAATTAATGAGTTTTTAAGTTAATTGATTGTTTGTACTCATAGAGAGTATAGTTTGTTCAAGGAGGATTTACATGAAAAGTTATATAAAATTTTATAATTATTTAAGAGCCTTTGATTTTTTAGGCCCGCTAACGTTGCGCCTTATTCTTGGTCCAGTGATGATTATGGCAGGGGTATCTAAAGTTTATAATATTGAAAGTACTGCAGCATGGTTTGAAGGTGCTTTGCATTTTCCAATGCCTGTATTGATGGCTTGGTTGGCTGGTTTAACTGAATTAATAGGTGGTTGGTGTTTGATTTTAGGTTTTGCAGTTCGTTGGGTTTCGATACCATTGGCTTTTGTTATGTTTGTTGCAGCGACTACAGTGCATTGGGATAATGGTTGGCAAGCTATATCCGACTCAAATGCTTTATTTGCAACTGAGCGCGTAGAACAAGCTTCGATTCGTTTAAGTAAAGCAAAAGAAATTTTAAAGCGACATGGCAATTACCAATGGTTAACTGAAAAAGGTCGATTGGTTGTACTTAATAATGGTATTGAGTTTGCTGCTATTTATTTTGCAATGTTGCTTACTTTGATCGGTATAGGTGGTGGTCGATTTGTTAGTATTGATTATTATATTGGTTTGATTTTTAAAAATAAAAGTGAAATTTGAGATATTAAGTTATCTAAGTTTTAAGCTGTTTAAACTTTAAACTATCTAAGATTTAAGTTGCATGAGCTATACATAGGCTCATGCTCATGTTATTTATTCCTCCCTTTTTAGCATTAAAAACTTTGAATAAATTTTATTTTCAACCTTTCTTGTTCGATAGGTGTTATAAGAGTGTGCTTTTAAAGTCTGTCTTATTGGTTTGTTTAAATATTGGTATTCTTTTGGATTCATGCTTATAATTTTAGTGTAAGGCTATCGTACCTTTCTGCTGTACTGCAAATCTTATGTAATATAACTAAGGAAAAGTTATGACTAAATACAATGCATTATTTGAACCTTTAGATTTAGGATGTTCTATTTTAAAAAATCGTGTCATCATGGGTTCAATGCATACTGGTCTTGAAGAGTCACCGAATGGATTCGAAAAATTGGCTTCCTTTTATGAGGAGCGTGCTAAAGGTGGAGTGGGGCTAATAATTACTGGTGGAATCGGTCCAAATCCTGAAGGAGCTGTTGTTGCAGGCGGTGCTATTTTAACTAAAGAAAGCACTGAAGAGGTTAAAAAGCATAAGTTAATAACGGATGCTGTACATAAACACGATGCTAAAATATGTATGCAGATTTTGCACGCAGGTCGCTACGCTTATAATAATGTTTTGGTTGCTCCCTCTGCTATTAAGGCTCCAATTAGCTTCTTTCCTCCGAAGGCGTTAAGTGATGAAGAAGTATGGCAAACAATAGATGATTTTGCACATTGTGCATTGCAAGCAAAACATGCGGGATACGATGGCGTAGAAATTATGGGGTCGGAAGGTTATTTGATTAATCAGTTCATCGCTTCAAGAACAAATCAGCGAACCGATCAATGGGGTGGAGAATTTAAAAATAGAATACGGTTTCCAATTGAAATTATCAAAAAAATAAAAGAGCTTGTTGGTGATGAATTTATCTTAGTGTTTAGATTATCAATGCTTGATTTAGTGGAAGGTGGCTCGAGTTTTGATGAAGTAATAGCCTTGGCTAAAGAGATAGAAGCTGCAGGGGTTCATATTATTAATACAGGTATCGGCTGGCATGAAGCTCGTATACCTACTATTGCTACGATGGTTCCTCGGGCTAATTTTGTTTGGATTACCGAAAAAATAAAGCAAGAAATTAATATACCTATTGCAGCAACTAATAGGGTGAATATGCCTAATTTGGCTAATGAGATTATTGAGAAAAAACAAGCAGATCTTGTATGTATGGCTCGCCCTTTTCTTGCTGACGAGCAATGGGTTAATAAAGCGAAAAACGATCAAGAAAATTTGATTAATGCCTGTATTGCTTGCAATCAAGCATGTTTAGATCATGGTTTCGAAGGAAAGTCTATAAGTTGCTTGGTTAATCCTCGTGCATGCGCTGAAACGGAGTTAGTGATTAAGGAATCATCTAACCCTTTAAAAGTGGCTGTGGTTGGTGCAGGTCCTGCTGGATTGTCTTGTGCTGTTACCGCTGCACAGTGTGGTCATGATGTGACATTATTTGAGCGTAATCAATGCATTGGTGGACAGTTTAACCTTGCTAAAAATATTCCAGGTAAAGAAGAGTTCTTTGAAACATTACGTTATTTTTCAAATCAGCTAAAAGATAATAATGTTAATGTGCAAATGAATACCGAAGTTACTGCTGATTTATTGTCTTCTAAGGGTTTTGATAAAGTCGTTGTTGCTACAGGTGTTAAGCCAAATACGCCAACTATTGACGGTATTGACCATGAAAGCGTCATTATGTACGACGAGCTGCTTAATGGAAACGTTGTTGCAGGAAAAAAAGTTGCAGTTATTGGTGCGGGTGGTATAGGCTTTGATGTGTCTGAATATTTATTAAAAAATCCTAATGAAGATTCCTCAAGTCTCGATTCTGATAAGTTTTCAAACGAATGGGGTATTGATAAATCGTATAACGATCGTGGAGCAATTAAAGAAAAAGAAACGCCTGATCCTTATAGAGAAATTTACTTGTTGCAAAGAAAAGCAGAGAAATTAGGAAGTAATTTAGGTAAAACTACAGGGTGGATTCATAGATCCTCGTTAAAGAGCCATGGTGTTCATATGATTCCTGGGGTAAGTTATCAAAAGATTGATGATAACGGTCTACATGTTATAATCAACGGAGAGCCTCAGGTCCTGAATGTGGATAACGTTATCGTTTGCGCTGGACAACATTCTGTTAAAAAGCTATTTGATGAGTTAGAGAGTTCAATGCCAGATGGTAGTTGTTATGTTATTGGCGGTGCAGAAGTTGCTGCTGAGCTTGATGCAAAAAGAGCTATAAAACAAGGCGTTAAACTTGCTGCAAGTTTTTAATAATGGTTAAAGTGTTGTGAATTATAATTTTGTAAAAAAAAATAAGCCAAATAGAAAGTTTTTCAACTATGGATTAATATATCTTCTGGGCGCAATTTGTATTCTTTTTATTCTTGCGCCTATTTTTTTGATGTTTAGTATTGCTTTTAAATCTGAGGCGGATGTATTTTCCTCCGCTTTCTCTTGGTTTTTTGTGCCTACGTTGTCTAATTTTTCTAATTTATTTGATATTGATCAATTATCAAATTATTTTTTAAATAGTTGCATCGTAACTATTTCATCCACTTTCTTTAGTTTGTTTATAGGTGCTTTATCATCTTACGTGTTGTCTAATTTCTCTTTTCGAGGGCGCAATACGATCCTCTTTCTTTTGTCTCATATTAGAGTGGTACCGTTAGTTGTTTTAGCTATACCTATTTATATATTATGGTCTGATTTAGGATTATCTAATTCTCTTTTTGGTTTATCTATAATGTATGCTGCCATAAATTTACCTATTGTCATTTGGATTCTATTTCCTTTTTATCAAGCGATTCCAAAGGCTCTAGAAGAAGCTGCATTAATTGATGGTTGTACTTATTGGCAGGTTTTTTATAAGATTTTTTTACCGATATCTTTACCTGGAATGGTTGTTGCTGGTATTTTTTCTATGCGAATAGCTTGGAATGATTTTATTTTAGCCTTTGTAGTGTCTGATGTTAATACTAGAACACTTTCTGCTTTTGTTTCTTTGTTTATAACGGATGTTGGTGTGCAATGGGGGCAAATCATGTCGCTAGGTGTGCTTATGAGTTTGCCTTCATTGGTTGTTATTTTGTTTTTATCACGTTACATTGTTCAGGGCTTTGTTCAGGGTGCAGTTAAATGATAATTGCATATTAATTGGTTTATTTTTTATATTTTAAGTATTGATTTAGAATATTGTTGTACATAGTTGACTTATCTTTAGGGGTAGGCTGGTCTACTTGTTGTATGTACTTTTTACATAGTTGTTTACCCAACTCTACGCCCCATTGATCAAAGGGATTGATGTTTAATAAGACACTATGTGCAAATACTTTGTGCTCATAGCATGCAATTAAAGAGCCTAAAATTTCAGGAGTCATTTTTTCATAAAAAATAATACTATGCGGTTTATTACCTTCAATAGATGTACAATCATTACTCATTGTTTCATTAATAGCTTTGGTCCCAAGAGCTAGCGTTTCACTTTGTGCTAGACAGTTTGCTATCATCCATTTATGTTGTGCAGGGTTTGCATCGCTGGTTAAAGGTAATAAAAATTCAATACTACTTTTTACCGTACCTTGGTGTAAGAGTTGATGAAAGGAATGTTGACTATTTGTACCTACACCACCCCAAATAACCTGTCCTGTACTTAGTTGTATCGGGTTATTATTTATATCAACAGATTTGCCTAAACTCTCCATGTCGAGTTGTTGTAAAAAATTTGGGAAATATTCTAGTAAGCTGTCATAGGCTATAATGCTATGTGCATTTAAGTGCAAGTAATTACTATACCAAAATGCTTTTAATGCCATGATTACGGGTATATTTTGATCAAGAGGTGTGGTTTTAAAGTGGTTGTCCATATCTCTTGCGCCACTTAATAGTAATTGAAAGTTATCAGGACCTATTCCTATCATTAAGCTTAGTCCTATCGCAGACCATAATGAGAATCGACCTCCAACCCAGTCCCACATTGGAAATATGCTTTCTTCATCAATACCAAATTCTATGGCTTTTTCTGGACTACTAGTAACAGCAGCTAAATGTAAGTGAATTTTATCGCTTGATACACGACTAGATAACCATTTTCTTGCAAGATTTGCATTCTCTAGCGTTTCAAGAGTTGTAAAAGTTTTAGAGCAAATAATAATTAATGTATGGTCGGGGTTTAGTTGATCAAGTGCTTGGTTTGCATCGTTGGGATCAATGTTTGACAAAAAATGTATTTCTGGTGCATTAGGGTGTAAATAATGTTTTAGTGCAAAGGTTGCCATTTTAGGGCCTAAATCTGACCCGCCAACACCTACGTGTATAATGTGCTTAATTTTTTTTTGTGTATGACTTAACCGATTACCATTGATGATTGACCATGCAAACGCACTCATTTTATTTAACGTATTTTGAATAAGTTTAAAATGAGGTGTGTGAATATCACTGGAGCGTAATGCGCTGTGTAAGGCTTGTCTTGCTTCTGATAAATTTAAATAAGCGCCTTCAAAAAGATGTTGTATTTTGTAATTTAATTTTCTATGTTCAGCAAAGCTCAATAGTTCATCTATAACGTGTTTATCAATAAGCTCTTTTGAGTAATCAAGTGTTAAATGCTTGCTGGAAGCTGTGAATTGACGTTCTCGTATGGGCGATGACTCGAACGCGTTTTCAATAGTAAAGGCATCTTTGATGTTTTGTGATAACTTAGTTAAGTTTGTATGAGTTTGAGGGGGTATTATAGCCATAGAATGTTCATAATCATTTTTATGTGAAAAAAGTTGGTTTAAGCGTATAAATACATTTTTTTTAAGATCAATGTATGAATGATCTTAAAAGTATTTTTTCTAATGTAGGCTATTAATCTATGGTTCTCTTATTAATAGCCTATAAATTTTTAAATGATGTTGTGGAGATATTTATACTTTATAATAATCTCTATACCATTCAACAAAATTGCTAATACCTGTTTCAATTGTAGTTTGTGGTTTGTAATTTACATCCTTGATAAGAGCATCTACGTCGGCGTATGTATCTGGAACGTCACCTGGTTGAAGTGGCAAAAGATTCATTTCAGCTTTTTTACCGAGGCAATTTTCAATTGTTTTGATGTAATCTAAAAGCTCCACAGGTTGGTTGTTACCTATATTGTAAACTTTCCAAGGACAGAAGCTGGTACCTGGGTCAGGTACATCTCCGTTCCAAGATGTGTTGCTTTCAGCTGTATTTAATGTAGTTCGAATAACACCCTCAACAATATCATCTATGTATGTAAAATCTCGTCTATGTTTACCATAATTGAATACATTAATTGGTTTGCCTTCAAGAATGTTTTTAGTGAACATAAATAGCGCCATATCAGGTCTACCCCAAGGACCATACACTGTAAAGAATCTTAAGCCAGTAGTCGGTAATTGATATAGGTTACTGTACGTGTGTGCCATTAATTCATTTGATTTTTTTGTTGCAGCATATAAACTCATTGGGTGGTCTACGTTGTTGTGAACAGAAAAAGGCATGGCTGTATTAGCACCGTATACTGAACTACTTGATGCGTATACTAAGTGTTCTATATTGTTGTGACGACAAGCTTCTAATATGTTTACAAATCCAACAATATTGCTGTCTATATACGCATGCGGGTTTTCAATTGAGTATCTTACACCAGCTTGAGCGGCTAAATTAATAACACGTTGAGGTTTATGTGTTTTAAATATTTTATTAATAGCATCTCGATCAGCTAAATCAGCTCGATTATTTGTAAATCCACTGAGGTTTTCTAGAATGCTTTCACGACTTAATTTAAGATTAACATCGTAATAATCGTTTAGATTATCAAGTCCTATTACCTCATGTCCCATACTAATTAGTTTACGTGTTACGTTAAATCCAATAAAACCAGCTGTACCTGTGACTAAAATTTTCATATTATCTTCCTTTATCATTGTTTTTTGTTTTGCGTATGTTATAAACGTTTGCTTTTTTATATAGATAGAAGTTTAATGGATTACAATCTTGCATCTACTTCATCTTTGTTAAAGCAGCCTTTTACATCGTAAATTATGCCTTCGGGTTTTAGTGCCTTGCGTATTGCTTTTGAACCGAGTTGAATAATTTCATCGTGTTTAACGCAAACTATGCATGCATCATAGTAATTTTCTTCTAATTGATCAATCAAATCAATGTTGTATATTTTTTTAGTTTCAGCTTTTGAAGCCCAGGGGTCGTATACGCTTATATTAGTATGCCATTGTTGAAGTTCTTCTATTATATCTATAACGCGAGTGTTGCGTAAATCTGGACAGTTTTCTTTAAACGTTAAACCTAAAATTAATATGTTGGAGTCAACAACATGTAATTTGTTGCGCATCATGAGTTTTGTAGTAGTGGTTGCAATAAACTCACCCATGCTGTCGTTCAGCTTTCTTCCTGCTAGAATTACCTCAGGGTGGTAGCCAACCTGCTGAGCTTTATGTGTTAAATAATATGGGTCAACACCTATGCAGTGACCGCCAACTAAGCCGGGTTGAAATGGTAAAAAATTCCATTTACTTCCAGCTGCATCCAGTACTTCTCTTGTGTCAAGGTCTAGTTTATCGAACAACTTTGCAAGTTCATTTATTAGTGCTATATTAATATCTCTTTGTGTGTTTTCAATAACCTTAGCGGCTTCAGCTACCTTAATCGATGAAGCTAAATGTGTTCCTGCTGTAATTATTTTTTGATAAACTGTGTCTACAAATAGGGCTACTTGTTTTGTTGATCCCGACGTTACTTTTTTAATCGTTGGTAGTCTGTGTTTTTTGTCACCTGGATTAATGCGCTCAGGGCTGTAACCTGCAAAAAAATCAACGTTGAATTTTAACCCTGAGTTTTGCTCAATAATAGGTATACAATCATCTTCTGTTGCGCCAGGATACACAGTCGATTCATAAACGACAATATCTCCAGAGCTAATTACTTTTGCAATGGTTTGGCTTGCGCTGATTAGTGGAGTAAGATCTGGCTTAAGTGCATTATCTATAGGTGTAGGTACTGTAATAATGTAAAAATTTGCGCTTTGCAGTTGATTTAAATTGTTTGTAAAAGACAAATTTTTAGATAAATTAAAATCTTGAGTATCGACCTCTAATGTGCTGTCTACTTTATTTTTTAGCTGCGAAATACGGTCTGTATCTATGTCGTAGCCAATGGTATTAAATTGTTTTCCAAATTCAATAGCCAATGGTAAGCCTACATAGCCTAACCCGATAATAGCTATAGTTACATTTGAGTTTAGATTATCGAATTGTGTGAAATCGTTGGTTGATGATTGTAGCGACATATAGAAATAGCCTTTAATTAATCGTTTTGTATTTTCATATTTATTTAGACTTACACATTATAGTCGTAATAATTAAAGAGTAATAGTTTATATTTGATTCAATAACAAATTGTTAAAAAATATTGTATCAGTCATTATGTCTTATAAGATATGTTAAATAGTTAGCATCTCAATAGATTTTAAATCATTAATCCATTTTATCGTAAAAAATAGTTTATAATACTGTAGCTTATTTTTATTTAGCAAGTAATGTCTTATTTTATGTTTATTTATTGCATTACATGCAGTTGTATTATTTGTATGAAGGTGAGGGTGTAACCTTGAGATTAAATTTAGTTCGTTTTTTGAGAAAGAATCTTTTAAAATCTACATTTTTGTTTACGTTTATTGAGTTTTTTATTTGTGTAATAGCGTTTTTTTTATCTCATAATATATTTGAGCATGCGTCTTTTTTTGTTACTTTGATTAATGCTACGTTATTTGGTTTGGTGGTCATGATCGGCAACTTATCACTAGGTGCGCAGCTAAATTTCAAGCATCGACTTTCAGAGTATATTTTACGATGTAGTATTAGTGTCATAATTACTATTGTCGGAATGTCATTAATTTATTTTTTAAGCCCAGAATTAAATGTTGGTCGAAAAATTCTCTTTGTTTCGGCTATTTTTGCTTTGATAGGAATGACAACGGTTCGCTTTTCGCTGATTAAATTGTTGGGTCGAAATAAGTTTTATAGACGAGTGTTAGTTCTTGGTGCCGGTGAAAGAGCTTTAATGTTATCTGACACATTAAAGTCAGATCAAACCGATTTTATAAATATTGTCGGGTTTATACCTTTTGCATCTGATGTGCATGTTAGGGTTCACAATGATTCTCTTATTGAAATGCCAGAAAATTTTGATTTTTTAAAGTTATGCAAACGATTCGATGTGGATGAAATCGTATACGCTGTTGATGAGCGACGAAAGGCATTTCCTATGCAGGCTTTAATGAATTGTAAGCTAGCAGGTATACCAGTAGTAAATGCATTAGAGTTTTTTGAAAGAGATACAAAGAAAATAGAAATAGATATGCTGTATCCTTCTTGGTTAGTGTTTTCTGATGGTTTTGAGCGTTCGCAAATAACAGTTATTTTACAGCGATTTTTCGATATTTTATGCTCATTTATTATTTTATGTTTTTCATTTCCCCTTACGTTGACCGCATGTATTTTAATTAAAATAGAAGATGGATGGTCAGCTCCACTGCTGTATTCTCAAATTCGTGTAGGTTTAAATGGTAAACCGATTAAAGTATTTAAATTAAGAAGTATGTCTATAGACGCTGAATCTGGAAAAGGAGCGCAATGGGCACAAAAAAATGATCCAAGAGTAACAAAAGTAGGTGCTTTTATTCGTAAATATAGAATTGATGAGTTACCTCAAATTTTTAGTATATTTAAAGGTGATATGAGTTTGGTTGGCCCTAGACCTGAGCGCCCAGAGTTTGTTGGTAAATTATCAGATCAGATTCCATATTATGGAGAGCGTCATACAATTAAGCCAGGTTTGGCAGGTTGGGCACAATTAAATTACCCTTATGGCGCTACGGTTGATGATGCTAAAATGAAACTTAAATACGATTTATATTACGCCAAAAATAATAGTGTGTTGTTGTATTTCTTAACACTGATTCAAACCGTTGAAGTTGTTGTTTTTGGTAAAGGTCAATAGTTTTAGGTAAAGGTTAATAGTAGAATAATTTATTTATTCATAGAAACTATAATATGGTCGTTAATGTCTTATAGTTTCTATGTCTAATGGTATTATCATATTCTAGTTTAAACATCTTTTGTCAATTGATTTAATAGGAGTTTTATGTGATGACAGTTCAAGTAACACTTAAGCGGTGCGCTGTTTTTTTTGCTGTATCTTTTTTAAATTTATCTTTAATTTCGTTGAGTAGAGCTGATATTAAAAGTGATACTAAGGTTGCAAATAAAAGCACTACTTCTGAAACTATAGCAAAAACTACATTAATCAATGAAAAGGGAGACTATGTTATTGGTGTAGATGATAGTATATTGGTAAGTGTTTGGCGTAATCCAACTTTATCTATTACTGTTCCTGTTAGGCCTGATGGTAAAATATCAACTCCTTTGGTTGGAGATGTACTTGCTGAAGGTTTAACACCAACTGAGTTGTCAGAAGTTATACGAGACAAACTTTCGAAATTTATTAGACAGCCTCAAGTAAGTATTATTATGCAGAGTTTAACTTCTCATGAGTATTTGTCGCGTGTGCGTGTTACTGGCGCAGTAAATCAACCAATGTCGATTCCCTTTCGTAAAGGTATGACTGTGCTGGATTTGATTTTAGCTGCTGGTGGCGCTACTGATTTTGCATCCCCGAATAAAACAGTAATTTATCGAAAAGTAAAGCAGAATGATATAGAATCTATGGCTTCTGAAACGATTAAGTTAAAAGATATATTAAAGAAGGGTAAGCTAGAAACTAATTATCAGCTTAAACCAGGCGATATAATAACGGTTCCTGAGGGATTTTTCTAAAGTAAGGTAAGATATGGCATCACGTTCAAATTTAATTGGTTCTAAATACAAAAAGAAAATAATAGGCAAAACGCTTGTTAGTAATCGTATGTATCAACCCTCTATATTAACTGAGGAGCAGTTGAGCCACAAAAAATTTATATTTGAGGGGATGCGTCAATCAAATGCAATAGAAGCTTATCGTTCTATTCGAACTCAATTATTGGAAATTACGTCTAAACTTCCACAATTAATGGATCAAGGCGACGAAAAAAGAAGTCCTGTGATTATGGTTACTTCAGTAGTCGCTAATGGTGGTGCAACGCAAACAGCTATTAATCTTGCTGCATCGTATGCACTGGATAGAAATAAAACAGCTTTATTGGTTGATTGTAATTTCAAATCACCTTCGATTCATACGCGATTAGATATTAATTATGAGTTTGGTTTATCTGACTTTTTAAATAAAGACGTTTTAGGCGTAGATAATATTGTATACCCTACAGGGATTCCTCGACTTAGAGTCATTCCATCGGGGCGTTTTTCTCACGCAGCATCTGAGCTTTTTACGACCATGCGAATGGAGGCGTTGTTTAAAGTTTTGCGAAAAAGGTATTCAAACCGATATATTTTTGTTGATGCTCCACCGATTCAATCGTGCGCAGATACACAAATACTAGAGAATTTTTGTGATGGTGTAGTAGTTGTGCTTCCTTCCGGAACGGTTGCAGATGTTCAATTAAAACGTATTTTGTCTGGTTTAAAGCGAGAAAAGTTTCTAGGTGTAATTTTTAATAATAAATATTCATAAATTTAATTTAACAACTCTCTTTTCGTGTGGAATGTTCGCTTTCATTTAAACGTATTAAGAGCTAAACAAGGTATCTGTTGTAGTGTTGTATGTGTTGAAGTTTTTATGTGTAGTGTTGTCTTTCTTTTCATTACATTCCTTTGCTAAATTAAATGGTCAGATTTCGACAAGTTACGATTTTTTGATGAATTCAAATATTGAGTTGAAACCAAATGATATTAAAAGCAGTTCTCATCGTTTTGGAACTGTGATGGATTTTAATCTGGTGCAAGGTCGTTATTTTGGTGGCGCGAATTTAGCGTTAGGGTATCGAGTGTTTGATCCTGAAGGTATTGCTACTGTTGATGCGTTTAGAGATCAATTTATAGCAACAGGATCTTATAATTTTAATGCGGTTGTGCTACCTAGACGTTTAACTTTTTTTATGGATGGTCTCGCTAGGAACAGCGATACTTGGTTTTTTGATGGTGATACTACTTCAAGTGCTGGAAGTTTGTCTGGATTACGTAATATGCACACAAATCAAATGGGCGCTCGCTACACAAAACCTTTATTTAGTCGAATGTTTTTTCAAGGTTCAGCTTCTTATGGAATGAATCGATACGAAAGTTTACCAACATTTGATACTGATACTGAACTATTATCGTCTGCTATAACCTATCGAATGTCAAAAAAGACAGAGTTTGATTTGAGTTATAATATATCTTCAGAAGAACGTATCTTTACCAATTTCACCACAGATATAAACACGGTTGCTTTGAGTCATCGTTACACTTATAAAACGTTTTCTTTAAGCTCCCAGTTATCTAGAGTTACACTATTTCCACAGTCTTCTACGAATTCTATAGCAAACAATGGATATAATTTTTCATTTCAAATGAAGGTCACACCTAGAGTTACTTTAAATGTTAACCTTTCGAATTCAATTGTGTCACAAGGTTTTGTTGTAACAGGTGGCAATACATTTGCTTCTTACCGATGCTCTGTATATTCTGTTGATTCACCTGAGTGTGCAAATCATTTTCAGCAGCTTGCATTGCGTATTGATGAGCCTGAATTTTTAAGTCAAAATTTTACAGCAAATTATGCTCGTGATCGCTCTCAGAGTATAGCTCTTAATTATAGCTATTCACACTTAGGTCTTCAATTAAGGTTATTTCAATCTCAGTCATCGGATGCATTTGGATTTAATATTGGTTCAAATAATGAAACAGATGTAACGTATAATTCATTTGATAGCTTAGGCTTTAGTTTTGGTGCAAATTATAGATTTACAGCTCGTTTAGGCGCTAGATATCGTTTTAGCTATAGAGAGCGTTCTGCATCAGGCGTTACTTCCTCTAGTTTTAATAGTAACTCTGGTAGTTTGGTCAGTGTATCGCATTCACTTTCAGGACGTTTGTCTTATAATAAGCGTCTCTCTTTTCAAGCTAGTATAAGATTATTCGGTATAGATGATGACTTTGTAGATGCTTCTAATGTAGATGACTTGAGGCTTTCACTTGGGTTTAATTATTTATTGTTTAAAAAATAATTGTGTATAGTTGTATATCTATAACTAAAGACCTATCACATAAAGAATATTTTAATATTGAAGCTAGCATAGCTGAAGATGCTTTACTTGAGTGTTATAGGTGTATTTTTTTGACAATTTAATTGTAATAGATTGTTTTTTAAAGGCGTAAGTATGAATCATAAAGCAACCAATAAAACAATTGTAGTTACTGGTGCGACAGACGGAATAGGGTTTGAAGTAGCTAAACAGCTTTCACAAAAAGAATGTAATCTAATAATACATGGCCGTAATATTGAAAAATTAGAATATGTAAAGTCTTGTCTACAAAACGGTAAGGCTAAGGTTTTTACTTATACAGCAGATTTTTCAAATTTAATCGATGTTCGTCAAATGGCACATTCGATTACGAGTGAGCATCCTAATATTGATGTACTGATTAATAATGCAGGGGTATTGAAGACTAGTAACGCAAATACAACATATGGTATAGACGTTCGTTTTGTTGTTAATGTAATAGCGCCTTATGTGCTTTGTAAGTATTTTAGCTCTTTTATGTCTAAAGGAGCGCGTGTAATTAACTTGTCTTCAGCTGCGCAAGCTTCTGTTAATTTAAACGCAATCAAAGGTGAGGGGGTTGCTCTTAGTGCAATGGATGCGTATGCACAAAGTAAACTTGCTATTACTATGTGGTCTAATTATTTAGCTAAATTTTTTAAAGATCAATCGGTATCCATTTTTTCGGTCAACCCGGGCTCTTTGTTGGGTACAAAAATGGTAAAAGAAGGTTTTGGGATGCAGGGTAAAGATATTACTATTGGATCAAGCATACTAGTAAAAGCTGCTTTAAGTGATGAGTTTGCCTATGCTAATGGTAAATACTATGATAATGATGTGGCTGAATTTGCTTATCCGAATTCTGATGCTTTGGATTTACAAAAAAATAAAGCATTAGTTGATGCCATTGACTATGTTATACAAAAATTTAATGTATAGGTTTTATATTAACGTTGTTATTATAAACTAAAAAATAATCTACTAAGGAAGCAATATGAACGTATTGGAAGCGATTAAAGCGCGTAGGGCAGTGAAACATTTTGATGAAAACTATGAGATGCCTCGTGAACATACCCAACTTATGATTGAGCATACCTTAGAGTCTCCTACATCATTTAATATTCAACATTGGCGTATTATAAATGTTGAAAACTCTTTGTTACGTCAACAAGTTAGGGAAGCTGCTTGGGATCAAGCGCAAATCACAGATGCATCCTTACTTTTTGTATTGTGTGCGGACATTAAAGCTTGGGACAAGCAACCTGAACAGTATTGGAAAAATGCACCCCAAGCTGCACAGGATGTTTTAGTTCCAATGATTAAGCCATTCTACGAAGGTAGTGAACAGTTGCAACGTGATGAGGCTGTTAGGTCTATAGGTATTGCTGCTCAAACACTTATGTTGACAGCTAAAGCTTTAGGTTATGACAGTTGCCCTATGATTGGTTTTGATAATGGTAAAGTTGCTGAAATTATTAAATTACCAAGTGATCATTTGATAGGAATGATTATTACGGTTGGTAAAGCCACTCAGCCTGCTTGGCCTAAGCCAGGTCAGTTATCACAAGATAAAGTTGTGTTAAAAGACACGTTTTAATTTGATTGTTATAAATTTTTGATTTTATTTTTGAGATATAAATATTAGAATAGCGGCTAATCTGTTGAGATATGCTACTAGGCGAATACTTTATGAAAAAAATAATATCTATATTGTTTCTATTGTTGGTTATTCCAACGCTACTTCTCCAAATATCAGTACCTGTAGCAAATTATTTTGTTAAAAATAGTGTTATCACTGTTGCAGGTATTGGATTCAATCTTTTTTCTGGTCGTTTTTATATTCATAATTTGAACATAAAAAATGAGCAGGGTTCTACCCATTTAGAAAAATTTGATATTGATCTTGGGCTTGCTGCTTTATTGTCAAAACGTGTATTAATTGAGCATTTTAAATTAGGTACACTTTATTCAAATATACGAGTTACTCCAAAAGAAATATCATTTGGTTTAGATATTTTACTCAATGCTCAAAAGCAAGATGCTACAGTAAATAAACCCTATAAGCCAAATGTGTGGAAGTTAGGTGTACATAATGTTGTTATGGAAGATATTCGTATACAAGCAAAAATTAAATTAAGCGAGACTGATACCTTTCAAACAAATACAGTGGTAATTAATACTTTAAATATATGTCAATTTTATCAATGGTCTGATAGTTCTGTATCTATATATACTGGATGTGATAAATCATCAATTTCTTTGTTAGCGGAAGTTAATGATGCTGTATTGTCTATGAATAATAGTGAGTTTGTTTTATCCAATCCTATGTTGAATTATTCTATTGATAATTTGCTGGTTTCGGATATTTTGGCCTTTATTCCTAATATTCCATTTAAAGTTGAATCTAACGTAAATCTTAAAGGTTCGCTTGGTTTTAACACATTTTTTGATCAGTTTTACGCGGAAGGACGTTTGTTATTACCGAAAAATAGTATTAAATCATTAATACCTTCGAGTGATTTTGAACGTATAGCGTTTGATTTAGCGCTTGATTTTGATATTCAAGGTGACTTAGGAAGTCAGGTGATGCCTTTGTCGATCGATACCTCACTTTTCTTAAAGAATATTGATGTAGAAGCATCTAAATATCAGGCTAAGCTAGCTTTAGGTTCTTTTAATTTAGATCTTAGAGCAAAATTATGGAATGATGGTAATCTGTATTTAGAGCTTACAAAACCATTCAATATTAGTTTAGAGGATGTAAAAATAGATTTACATCCTTACAGTTCATATTTAAAGCAGATTCAAGTGCAAGGTATTTTTAACAATTTCAAAAAAAATATTAGTGTAAAAGATTTAATCGCTAATGTTAACGGTTTTCAAGTCAATAGTACCTTAGTAAATCAAATGTATAGCGGCGATCTAGGCTCGACTAGTAATACTATATTGTCAGTTGAAAGTCTTAAGATATTGGCTCCTAGTGTTATTGTTGGTGATATAGGTCAATCGTTAACATTTAACCTTTCAAAGGTTTTTGTACAGGGTCTCCAATTAATGCAAGCTAAAGATAGTTTATTGTCGTTTAATGTATTTGAAATTAATGATATTTTGTTTAAACAGAATAAAGAGTTGTCAAATCTTGCTATTAACAAGGTTGTTTTAGATGATGCTCGAAGTCATTTAATTATGAAAAAAGAAGGGATTCCTAAAATAAATCGATTAATTGCTTCGCTTCAACCTCCCGCTTTTTTGAACGACACTGAAAACGATAAGACGAGTTCATTGAATAACCCTGATAACTCAGAAGATTCGTCAATAGTGGAAGTTGAATCTAACTATAAAGAGAATCAAAAATCAACCTTTAATTTTGATATAAAACAGCTGTTAGTTCGTAATTATCATTTGGATTTTACGGATGCTGTTACAAGTCCAAGTGACCAAATTCATATGCAATGGAATATTAAACAGATGAAAGTTGGGCGTTTAAATAGTTTAAGACCTGAAATTTTATCATCTATTTTTATTAATTTGGAGGATAATAGTTATTCTGAAATTGATATTCATGGCAGCATTGCTCCTTTAGCTAAGTCAATAGTATTAGACTTAACGACTACTATTAAAGGTTTAGATTTATTAGCCTATTCACCTTATATACGTAGAAGTACAGAGTATATTATAGAGAGTGGGGAGTTGTCGTTAGGAAATACTTTAACCCTTAAAAACGATTATATTAACTCTGATCTTGATTTAAATTTTATGCGTTTAAAATTGAAAAAAACAAATAATCCAAGTCCATACGATAATAATTTACCTATTCCATTAAATGTTGCTTTGATGGCGCTTAAAGATGTAGATGGACATATTAAACTAAAATTTCCAATTAAAGGAAAGTTAGATAGCATTAAAACAAGCTTAAATAGTGTGTTTCAAGTTGCATTTACTAAAGCACTTTCCTTATCGTCTGTACAATATTTACGTAAATTGGTTCAGCCTTATACATTTTTATACGACTCTTATCAAGGTGTTAAGTGGTTAAAAAATAAAATTCCATTATTCAAAGTAGAGCATACGTATTTAGAAGAAACATTATCAGTAAAAGGACGTAAGCATCTTAAAAAATTAGCAGCAATGCTGATTGAAAAAAAAGAAATGGACGTTCAGTTGTGCAGTAAAGCGACAAAAAATGAATGGGTATCATTAAATAATAATGCGTTACCTTTGATAAAAAAACGCACGCGATTCATTAAGGATGCTTTAGTGAATGAATACAATGTGTTGGCGTCTCGCTTGCAGTTATGTACCGAAGAAAGTGCTGAAGATCGAGCATTAGCAGAAACTGTGATTCTTTTATAGATGTTGTTTTATAGATTTTGTTAAAGTGGTGAACGTGAACTATATTATGCCATTATTGAAAATAATGTTTTTAATTTATCTTTAGGGATTTTTAATGAATTATCGAGGTCTTAATTACACTAAAAGGTACAAATTTTTCTTTTTCTCGTTAAAATAAAGTCATGTATAAATTGACGTGTGATTTTTATTTATAATAAAGATAGGATTTTGGTTAGTATAGATTATATGTATTATACTACATTATGATGCTTGAACTTTGTTACTATTGTGTAGGAAATTATTTTAGAAGGAGAGCTAAATGCTTACTATATTTTCTGTTATTTTTGCCGCAGTTTTACCTATTTTATTGTGTTTTCTTGGAGCTTATGTAGCAGAACAGGGTCGTTTAAAAGTTATAAATTCTTATACCTGTAGTGATTGTGGTTATCATGCTCGCTACTTCATTAATGGCTGTCCAAATTGCGGCTCTTTACATATTGATGCAAAAAGTTTAGTGTAATTAATTGAACTGCTCACTGAACCGCATTAACATATATTTAACCATTTGTTGATGCGGTTTGTTTTAATTATTTGTGTATTTCATTATTCGCGTATGTAAGTATGAAGCTTAACCTTTAGCCAAAAAATATAGTGTTAAGGCTCAATAATGCTACCATCCCATGCAAAGCATTTTCCTGAATCCTCAGGATTTAACTGCTTAATTACATTGTATAAGTAATCTGCGCTTGTTTTCGGTTCAAATAAATTTTTGCTTGGAATATTTTTTTGAAAAGGTTTTGATAGCGGACTGTCGACGGTTCCTGGGTGTAACCCTACAATAATTGATTGTTTAGATCGTAACTGTGTTTCGACAGCAATATTTTTAATAATCATATTTAGTGCTGCTTTCGATGCTCTATAAGCGTGCCAGCCTCCGAGTTTATTGTCTGAAATACTTCCAATTCGTGCTGATAATGCTGCAAATACTGCAATGTCGCTTTTATTCAATTTAGGTATAAAATGTTTGGCAATCATTGCTGGAGTAATTGTATTTGCTGCAAATAATGTTTCAAATTTTTGCACATCCATTTGTTTGTAGGATTTTTCTGGTTGTACGCTATCTGAATGTAAAATACCAGTTGCTACAATGATTAGATCAAAAGTAACGGTTTTAGGTAAGCTGTCAGCCGCTTGTTTTAGCGAATCCTCATTGGTATAGTCAACAATATTATGTTGTACAGATTGTTTTAATATTATATCTGGTGTAGTTTGGCGACTAAAAGTATAAATAGATGCACTAGGGTGCTCTGTGTTTAGTTTGTCAATCAGTGCTTGCCCAATTGTACCGTTAGCACCAAATATAGCGATATTTTTCATAATGATTCTCTTTTTTTGTTTCATTTAGTTTTAAATACTTTATATGTTATTAATTTATTTTAGAGTGAAAAAGTATGATTTAATAGTGAGTAGCGTATAAATACTTTGGTATTCAATTTTTTTCTCTTTATACTTAGAGTAGGATGACTTAGTTTATTTTAATATGTCCAAAAATATATTTACAATAACGCCTTTTACTTCAATGGGTTGTATATGACTATGCAAAAAAAAACAATTTTCTTAACGGGTGGTACAGGTTTTGTTGGCAAGGCATTTGTTCATACTTACTGTTCAACGTATAATTTTATCTTATACGTTAGAAATATAGGGCGAGCGAGAAAAAAATACGCTTCCTTATTAAGTGAGCAAAATATTACATTTGTTACCAAAATTGCTGATTGTAAAGATATCATCATTGACGTTGTTATTAATTTAGCGGGTGAGCCTATAGCAAAACCTTGGACTGATAAATATAAACGTACATTGTACGACAGTCGAGTTAATTTAACTTCTAAAATTACAGCAGATTTTAAAATACACAAAATTAGTCCTAAGATATGGATTAATGCTTCTGCTGTTGGTTACTACGATCTTCAAGTTTTAAAAAATATGAGAGCTAATGAATATACAGAAAATGGTGATGCTTTTTCTGCCTCTTTATGCCACGATTGGGAGCAGCAAGCGTTTCATGCTAAAAAAGAGCTATTAGTAAATAAGTTAGTTATTGCTCGATTTGGCGTAATTTTGGATAAAACTGGTGGAGCGCTTGCACCTATGTATAATATGGCGAAATACTCTAAAACAACGCTTGATTTTGGTGGGGGTCATGGAATAGTTAATTGGATATCTTTAACAGATGCAGTTAGTTTTTTACATTATTCGATTGAAAATACATTAAACAAAGAAATATATAATGTAGTAACGAGTACCTCCCTTACATTTAGTCAATTAAATAAAAAAATTAAGCATTCCTGTAAGGGATGGTTGAGTCTTAATATGCCTAATTTTGTTTTAAATACATTGTTTGGTGATATGGGGAATCAATTGTTTAAGTCTAAGATAGATGTAGAGTCTAACTTAAAGGATTGTTCCAATTTTAAATTAGAACACGATGATGTTTTGGATCTTTTGTAGCTAAATATAAAAACTAATACTGTATGAATAGTACGTTAGATAAATAGCACAAATAGGTGTGTACAAAAAAGAACGAATAAATACAGTGGTTACTTTATTATTAAGGTTTCCACTGTATTCTTGTCAGTGATTTTTAGTTTTATAGCCCTAGTTCGCTCATTCGTTCTTCACTTAGGTATAAATCATTGTTACTCATAGTATCAATCGATCGTTCTATCATATGAGTTGCTATTTTTTTGGCTTCATCAAGCGAATGCATTTCATACGTACCGCATTGATATAAATTTAGCTCAGGTATATCGCTTTGTGATTGTACATTTAAAATATCTTTCATTGCATTTGTCCATGACATTACAACTTGATCTTCGGTGGGAACGCCAATGACGCTCATATAAAATCCTGTTCGGCAACCCATAGGAGATATATCAATCACTTCAATATTCTCATTATTTAAGTGGTCTCTCATAAAGCCGGCAAACAAATGTTCTAGTGTGTGCATTCCTTCACTGCTCATGAGTTCTTCATTTGGTTTGTAAAATCGCAAATCAAATACAGTGATTGAATCACCTTTTGGTGTGGACATTTTTTTTGCGATACGCACTGCTGGAGCAGGCATAATCGTGTGATCTACTCGAAAACTATCTAATAAAGGCATAGTGTATTCCTTGAATATTTGACATATTTAAAACATATTATGTTGTGTATTTGTTAGATTTTTTTTAAAAGCTCTTTCATAATAGCTAATGAATTTTCAGCTGCTATAGGTAAAAAGTCACTAAATTCAATATGATTTTCTGGTTGCGTTGGGTTGTCAGAGATAGAGCGAATAATTAAAAAAGAAACGTTAAGTTGGTGGCAAACTTGAGCTATCGCTGCTGCTTCCATTTCCACAGCTGCTGCGGTTTCAAAGTTAGAGTAAATAAAGTCAAGTTGTTTTGGTTGGTGAATAAAGCTATCGCCCGTAGCTACATCTTCTTCAACGATTTTATAGTTTTTGTTATGTAAAGTTTGTTTTAGCGCTATGTGCCTTAATCGATCATCCGATTGAAAAAAACGGGGCAGGGAAGGAACTTGTCCAAACTCATAACCAAATGCTGTTGCGTCTACATCGTGTTGTACTACATTTTTTGGTATAACAACATCACCTATATTTAGATGTTTTTTTATTCCGCCCGCTGAGCCTGTATTTATTATTATATCGACTTGAAATGAGTGAATTAAAAGAGTGGCACCAATAGTGGCGTTGACTTTACCTATACCACACTGTAATAAAATAATTTGGTGATTTTCAAATACGCCTTCGAAGTATTGATAAGGGCCTATGTTTGTTTGTTGTGTAATATCTAAAATGGATTTGAAGGATTCCATTTCAGGTTCCATTGCTGCTATGAGACCTATTTTCATATATTTTTCCAAGCGTGTTGTATTTATTATATATATTAATAACAAAGGTGTGTATTGATAATAAAGATGTATATTTTAAAAACTAGTGCCCTGAATACTCAACTAAACTAAACACTTTATAGCCTTTTTCTTTTAATCCGTTAGAGCCTCCTAAATCAGGAAGATCAACAACAAATGCTGTTTCTATAATATTGGCATTTAATTTTTCCACTAGCTGAATACTTGCACCAATTGTACCACCCGTTGCTAATAAATCATCCATTATTACAACGTTTGCATTTTCTTTTAAAGCATCTTTATGAATTTCAAGCGTATCTGACCCATACTCTAAATCGTAATCGATTGCGTAAGTATCTCCTGGTAATTTACCTTTTTTTCGTACAGGAATAAAGCTTTTACCGAGCTTATAGGCAAGGGCACTACCAAATATAAAGCCTCGAGAGTCAATACCAACAATGGCATCAATAGATAAGTCTTCATATCGATTAGCAAGGGTGTCTATGCAATATTGAAATGCTTCAGGATGCTGTAACAATGAGGTAATATCTCGGAACATGATTCCTTGTTTTGGGTAGTTAGGAATAGTGCGAATGTAATCTTTAAAGTTCATAGCGATACCTTGTCTTGATCGATTGTTGAATACTTTGTTTGTTATTAACAAAAGAAATAATAAACCGCTATATTACCTGTTAATAGTACATTTGTTAAGTTGCTGCTTTAAATATGAGGTTATCTTGATTTGATGTAAAGGCTGATAATTAGTAAGGCTAGAAGAATGTAATGAATGAAAGAAAGTGATGTATACAAGAAAATGTATTTAGTCACATATATGATATAAATCATGCATTCAATTTGAAAGTAGATAAAAAGAAGATATAAACGTAAAATGCCCTAAAATATATATTCTAAGGCATTTTTTAAAGCTTGTATTTAATAAGTTTTTACTTAATTGACACTACCACATAATACAAACTTTCTATAGCTTGTTGGTGAGCTACCTGCTATTGGTCTTAGTATAATACTATAAGGTTTGTTGAACTTAATTGATGCATCCACAGCATACTTTG
>JACLAC010000888.1_pt1 | contig 29918 bp, 14 predicted proteins | sample 8027881 | NCBI WGS metagenome assembly JACLAC01 (sample SAMN15725517, study PRJNA655200) | protist metagenome | isolation source: fluorescence activated cell sorting (FACS) single amplified genomes of... | place: Spain: Blaines Bay Microbial Observatory, Mediterranean Sea | collected 2016-01-19 | reverse complement strand
CCAATATGACTTATCGATCTCAATCGGAAAATCTGCCGCCTTGTTGCGTTACCCGCATGCGGTAGAGCAATGTAGATAATTTGCCTTGTATCACCTTGTACTTTTTGATTTAAAGACAGCGAATCGCACCACACAACAAATAGATCAATCCAATAGGCGTACGGCTTTTGACAAATCGCAACAAGTCAGCATTGCAAAGTTATCATAGCGCAAACCTAAATCTCTTTCAGTCTTTCTTATAATCCAACACATACCACCAGCCAAAACCATGAATGATAAAACCCCTACCCCGCACCGCGTCCTCGTCACCGGAGCCAGCGGCGCCATCGGCACCCCCGTCTGCCGCCATCTTTTAGGGCGCGGACACCAGGTGCGCGGCTTGGCGCTCGAAGCCAATACAGACCTTGCAGATTCCGTCATTGGCGACCTCAGCGATCTCGACAAAGTACACGAAGCCGTTGCAGGCATGCATACCGTCATCCATCTGGGCGCTTACCCCAATAACGCCGATTTCCTCAACGTGCTCTTAGAACCCAATGTGCGCGGGCTCTACCACGTCTGCGCCGCCGCCGTTGCAGCCGGGGTCCAACGCCTGGTCATCGCCAGTAGCCTGCAGGTGATTAGCGGCCTCGGCAAAGAAGGGCTGATTCGCATCGAAGACGGCGCCGCCCCCACCAACCACTATGCGCTGACTAAAGTATGGGCCGAAGATTTGGGCGAAATGTACGCCCGCGTGCACGAGCTTTCGGTGGTTATAGTGCGCATCGGCTGGTTTCCGCGCAACACCGACGAAGCCCGACACTTGGCCCAATACGAGCACGGCCCCAGCGTCTACTTTAGTCACGGCGACGCGGCGCATTTTTTTGCGTGCTGCGTCGAATCGCCGTCACCCGGCCCCGGCGAATCGCTGACCGTTTTCGCCACCAGCCAGCCCACAGGCACACCGCGCCTAGACCTCAGCCCGGCCCGCGCGACTCTCGGCTACGAACCACGGGATACCTGGCCCGAGGGCATGCCCTTTGCACACAAATAACCCCCCCGAACTCGGAGCTCTATATTATGCAATACCGTCAACTCGGCCACTCTGGCCTCGAAGTATCGCTCGTCGGCCTCGGCACCAACAATTTCGGTCGGCGCTGCGACCAGGCGCAATCGGCCAAAGTCCTCAACCAAGCCATCGAGTCCGGCATTAACTTTATCGATACCGCCAATATCTACTCGGCCGGCAAATCGGAAAGCTATATCGGCCACTGGCTCAAAGGCAAGCGCGACCAGGTGCTTATCGCCACAAAATTCGGCATGGAAATGGGCGACGGCCCGATGCAAATGGGCGCCTCGCGCAAGCATATAATGGACAGTATCGACGCCAGTCTAGCACGGCTGCAAACCGACTATGTCGATCTCTATCAACTACACCGCGTCGACCGCCGCATCCCCATCGAAGAAACCCTGCGTGCGCTCGACGACCTAGTCCAACAAGGCAAAGTCCGCTATATCGGCGCCTCCAATTTCGACGCCTGGCACCTGTGCGAAGCCGCATGGACCTCTAACAACAAAAGCCTCAACCGCTTCGTTTCAGTACAGAACTACTACAACCTGCTCAAACGCGATATAGAATGTGAAGTCATGCCCTTCTGCGAAGCCTACGGGGTCGGCATTATTCCCTTCTTCCCGCTCGAATCAGGTTTTCTGACCGGTAAATACCGCCGCGGTGAAACCGCGCCCGAGGGGGCACGGCTCACCGGCTCACCGCGCGGCGACAAACTGCTCACCGATGCCAATTTCGACATCTTAGAGCAATTGGATCGCTTGGCACAAGAGCGGGAGCACAGCCTCTTAGATCTAGCGATCGCCGGGCTCGCCGCGCAACCGGCCGTCGCCTCAATCATCACTGGCGCGACTAGCCCCGAGCAGGTCGTCGCCAATGCCGCCAGCGCCGAGTGGGCACTGAGCGCCGAAGAGCGAGATGCGCTTGACGCAATCATCAGCTCTCCACATCCCGCCCGCCGCTCCTAAGCATTTCCGCAATACTGAACCGACCTTGAACCCCGGCGAGATCGTCGCGATTCTCCGCAACCCGCAACGATCTCGCCGATGCTTTCTTCGCGAATATCCGATAATAGCAGGCCCCTGACTTGAACAAATTCCATAGCCCTGATCAAAGATAGCACTAAAGCATGCGCGACAAATCATTCCGCCTAGGCGTGATCAACGGGGCGCTCTTCGAAGTCGTGATTGCGACTATGCAACCGGGTCTGGTTCTCTCCGCCTTCTTCCTCAAGCTCACCGATTCGACCTTCTATGCCGCGCTGCCGATGACGTTGATGTATTTGGGCGGACTCTGGCCACCGCTAATCGTCGCGCATATCGCCGAGGGCATGGAGCGCAAAAAAACGATTTACATCTTCGCCGGCGCGGCGCGCATCGCGTTATTGGCGACCATCGCAACGGCGACTTTGCTACTCGGCGACACTTCGTCTACCGCGCTGGTCGCACTCTTTCCCCTGCTCTACTTCTTCTACTCTTCGGCCAATGCGGCGGGTGGGATCGGTTTCATGGAGATGGTCGCCAAGACGATACCTGCGACGCGGCGCGGGCACTTTATGGGGATGCGTGGTTTTTTCGGCGGTCTCTTCGGACTGGCCACCGGCCTCTACGTCCAGCACATGCTCGGCGCCGACGGACCGGCCTTCCCGTTGAACTACGCCGGGCTGTTCTTTACCGCTACCCTCTTCCTAATCCCTGCCGTAATCGTCTTTGCCGCAATAGACGAACCCCGGTCAAAATTATACGAGCAGCGCGGGGCTTTCCGCGACCACCTGCGCCGAGGTATGAGCACACTGCGCGAAGACCGCAATTTTCGCCTGCTGGTTGCCACTCGTCTATTAATGGCAGGGGCGGTGGCCGGACAGGTCATTTTTATCCCCTATGCTATCAAGGAACTCGCCTTGCCCGAATCGATTGTCGGCGTACTGATGATCATCGCCGCCTGTTTTGCGCTGCCCTCGAACTTCATCTGGAGCCACCTGTGCGACCGCTACGGCAACCGCCGTCTGTTGCAGGCCGTCTCATGCGTCTTCCTCTGCTCGCCGCTCTACGCCATCGCCTCCAGTTACGCCCCGGATTACCGACCAGAGCTACCGCTACCCTCAGGCTACGATTTAAAAGCGTTACTTTTCGTGGTGGCCTTCATTCTCGGTGCCATCGCCACCAAAGGCGGTTTTATGGGCACCACCAATTATCTGTTGGAAATCGCCCCCGAAGACCGACGCCCTTCCTATATGGCCTTTATGCGAGTATTACAGGCACCCACGGTATTGATGCCACTCATCGCAGGCTCTATCGCCGAACTCTACTCCTTCCAAGCCGCCTTCGCTCTGGCCGGGGCCGGTGGTTTGGGCACCTTACTGCTGGTCTACCACCTCGATGAACCACGCCAAATAGACCATCCGATACATCCGGCCGATAGCCGTCGCTGAGTTTTAACCATTTAGCCTGGCCCAGGTGTTTATCTTTGCACAAACCGGGGAAACGCGATAGCTGAATCGGCGATGCTTATAGCGATACCATTTCTACCGGCGATGCGCATTTGTTATGTTATGCGACTGAGTACAATTCATACGGCTCCTTTACCTACAGAGGCCCCATCATGAACCCGGTGGTAGGATGGACGACCGACCCCATTCGATCTGCACGATAGACGAAAAGTGGGTCTTGTTCTACCACGGCTCGACATTATCAAAGAGCATTAGCCATCTTCTATATGTCAAAGTCACCGAGCTTTTTTCATAATAGCGACGGCACTATTCGAACCATAGATCCATACCGATCATCATAACTTAACCAGGTTCAAAAAAGGACGAGTCTACCATGTTGCAAATTGCCTACTTCGTCTACCCCATCGTTCTCATCGCCATCACCGCCCAGGCGCAGGAAGCACCCGACTGGGCGCGTCACTATGACAACGCCTTTGTCAGTAGCCCCATCGTCATCGACGGCCTCGCCAATGAACTCGCCTGGCAACTGGCACCCGAGGTCGGCCCCTTCACCCGTTTCCAAAACGACAATCTGGTCCCCCAGCACCAGACGATGGCGAAGATGCTGTGGGACCAGCAATATCTCTATTTCCTGATCGCCGTCGAAGACCCTGATATCTGGAGTACGATGGTCGAGGGCGACAAGGACTGTCTGTGCAAGGAAGAGACGATCGAATTGTTTATCGACCCCGACGGCGACGGCAAGGACTACGCCGAGATCCATATCAACAGCCTGGATACGATCAACGATATCTGGATACCAAGTAAACAGTTCAAATATGCCAATGGCGAGCCGGTCGACTGGCCCGATTTATTCTCCTGGACCCAGCAGGGCATGCGCCACGCGCTGGTGAACCACGGCACAGTGAACAACAGTTCCGACGTCGACCAGGGCACCGTCTTTGAACTGGCCCTACCGTGGACTGGTTTCGGCAAGATCGCCGGCTCGGCAAATATACCGCCACAACCTGGAGATGTCTGGCGTATAAACGTCAATCGCTACGAACGCCTTCGCACAGCGCAGCCGAGCGAAGAACTCTCCGGTTGGGCGCCGCTCGACCTGCAGTCCTACCACGTGCCCGACCGCCTTGGCTATGTCCGTTTTGTTCGTCCCGAGTAGCTGCGGGTCCACCCCCTCCACTATGTCAATATCTGGGGTCGGTCAGACAACGCTTTCTCGACAGCATGCGCCAAGGCGATACATATGCCCTCCTCGCAGTTCAACTCGCCTCCACAGTGGTCGCGAGCAATGATATATAGGCTAAAACTCAGCTCGTGCCGTCTATAACTGCGTCCGATGAATCCGCCTTATCGTTGCCCTTGTATTGCAACTGGTGCAGCCTATAATAGATTCCACCCATCTCCAGCAATGCCTCGTGCCGCCCCTGCTCGCGGACCCGACCATGGTGCAAGACGAGTATCTTGTCGGCCTTGCGGATCGTCGATAGGCGGTGCGCAACCACGATCGACGTGCGGTCCCGCATCAATTTGACCAACGCCTCTTGGATCAACATCTCGGTCTCGGTATCAATATTGGCGGTAGCCTCGTCTAACACCAAAATATCCGGCTCGGCAGCAAGCGCCCGAGCGAAAGCCAATAGCTGCCGTTGGCCCGAAGAAAAAGAGGCCCCACGTTCGGCCACCGCATGCGCGTAGCCGTCAGACAAAGCGGTGATAAAACCGTCGGCATTGACGCCTTGCGCCGCCCGCGTGACTTGCTCGTGGGTGATTTGCGGCTGGCCGAGGCCAATATTGCGCTCTATATCACCGGCAAAAAGAAATACGTCCTGTTGCACTACACCGATACGCCTTCTAAGCGCTTCGAGGTCCCACTCGCGAATATCGACGCCATCGACCAGGATCGACCCGCGCTGGATCTCGTAAAAGCGGCCGATCAAATTGATGATCGTGCTCTTGCCTGCACCGGTCGCGCCGACTAGCGCGATCGCCTGCCCCGGTGCGGCCTGAAAAGAGACGTCCTGCAAAACCCAATTCTCATCCTCATAAGCGAAGAAGACCTCGCGGAATTCAATTTCGCCGCGCACCCGCTCGGCGCTAAAACCACCACCCTTAGGTTCCGGTTCTGTATCGAGTAGCTCGAAAATGCGCTCGGACGAGGCCATCGCAACCTGGAAGGTACCGAAGCGTTCGGCAATATTGCGGATCGGCCAGAAAAAACGTGGCACGTACTGCAACATTGCAACCAGTACCCCCCACTCAATTTCATCGCGCAAAACCTGGCCACCGCCGTACCACAAGACCAGCGCTGTCAGCATCGCCCCGCCGAATTCCATAAAGGGGAAATAAATACAGTGGTACCATGTGCTGTGCATGCGCAGACCGAGATACGCTTCGTTGGACTCCGCAAACAACCCGGCGCGGCGCTCTTCACAGCCAAAGAGCTGCACCACTTCCATGCCCGAGATCGTCTCCTGCAATGAAGCACTGAATTCGCCAAAGCGGACCCTTGCCTCCCGAAACGACTCAATGGTCTTGCTCTGCAACCACAAAGTCGCTGCAAACGCCAGCGGCAACGCCGCGGCAGTTATCGCGCCGAGCTCGACATCCATATAGAAGATATAGGCCAAGATCGCGAGCACCGTGCAAAGCTCGCTCAGCATCGACACCACTCCATTGGTAAATAATTCATTGAGTGCGTCGACATCATTGGTATTGCGGGCCATCAGCCGGCCCACCGGCGTGCGATCGAAAAAGCCCAACGGCAAATGCTGCAAGCGGCTGAATAATGCGACGCGCACGTCGCGCATCGCCCATTGGCCGACCATACTCGTCAGCCAACTCTGCGCGTAACCAAGCGCGAACTGCAGCACCAACAACCCGATAAAGAGCGAGATGACACCTCCCAGGCCCTCGGCATTGCCGGGCAGGATATACTCGTCCACCGCGACCTTGGTCAAATAGGGACCGGCCTGCTGTATCACCGATGCCATAAAAATCAACGCGAAGGTCAGCCCAACCCAAATACCGTAGGGCCGCAAATAGCCCAATAACCGCGCCGTCAACTTTAGATCAAAATTCTTGCTGCCCAGCTCTTCTTCTTCCATTAAAGCTCGCTCAATTCCTCACTGAGATACTGCCGGTTGTACATGTCGGCGTAAATTCCGTTGTGCGCAACCAGCTGTTCGTGCGTCCCCTCTTCGGCGATATGTCCCTCTTCGAGCACCACGATATGGTCGGCGTGTTGCACAGTGGAGATTCGGTGGGCAATTAGGATCGTAGTGCGCCCGCGCATCACATCCCACAACCCCTTGAGAATCTCTTCTTCGGTGTGCGTGTCGACACTCGCCAGCGCGTCGTCGAGAATTAGGATCCGTGGATCGCGCACAATCGCCCGCGCCAGCGCCGTGCGCTGCTTTTGTCCGCCCGACAAGGTAACCCCCCGCTCACCGACGACCGTCTCCATGCCCTCGGAGAAACTCTCCAGATCCGCTGTCAAGCGGGCGATCCCGGCCGCGCGGTCCGTCGCCTCGAGCTCGGCACCCAGCGCGATATTCTCACGCAGCGAATCAGAGAAGAGAAAAGAATCCTGGGGCACATAGCCGATCGCCGCGCGCAAGCGCACAAGCGAAATTTCCTCGATCGGCACCCCGTCGATCAACACCTGCCCCGCGCCAGCCCGAATCAGGCTGGGCACCAGCCGAGCGATCGTCGTCTTGCCCGAGCCGACCCGGCCAACCACCGCCAACGTACCGCCGGCCGGCACGCGAATATTAACATCGCGCAACACGGGCTGGTCCTCGTAGGAAAAATCGGCGTGGCGAAATTCTATCTCACCGCGAATCGGTGCGGCCTCCCCCCCCAATTCTTGCCCCACCTGTGGCTCGACGGCGAAGATTTCCTCCAACCGACCGAGCGAAGCTCGGCAACGCTGATATTCGTCGACGATCCATCCCAACAGCATCATTGGCATGCCCAACCGGGTCAGATAGGCATTGAACGCAACAAAGGCACCCAAACTCAACGCCCCGTCGATGACCCGCAATCCACCTAACCACAAAATTACCACCATCGACACGCCATTGAGCAGAAAAGTGAAGGGGAAAAACAGGCTGCGCAGTTTGACTAGTCGTCGATTTTCATCGACATAGGTCTTATTGGTCTCGACGAAACGTCCGATTTCACTATCCGCCAAACCGAAGGCCTTGACCACCCGCATACCCGTCAAATTCTCCTGGATCTGGCTGCTCATCGCCCCGAACTGTTCCTGCACTCGACGAAAACCTCGGTGTACCCGGCGCCCGACCCAACGGGTAAGTACAATCATCACCGGCATCGGCAATAGCGCCAACAGCGCCAGTTCCCAATCGATCCTGCACATCAACGCCAGGCTCAACACTAAGGTCAGCATCCCAAAGATCCCCATGCGCAATCCAAAAAAGAGGAAGCGTTGTATAGACTCAACATCGTTACTCGCCCGCGCTACGAGATCGCCCGCTCGCTCACCGTGAAAAAAAGACAGCGGCAAGGTGAGCAGATGACGAATATAGCGCTGTCGCAAATCGCGCTCGACCAGGCGCGACATCGCCCCAAACTGCCAGCGCATCCCGATGGACATAAGCCATTCGACTAGCGCGAGGCCAGCGATAACACTGGCAAAAAAAATGATATCCCCCATAGCGCCATCCGTGTAAAATTCTGCGCCCGAACCTTGCACGCCCGCCTCTATCGTATCGACTGCCCCCTTGATCAACATCGGCATTGAAAGCGCGATCGTCTGCGTGCAAAGCAGCCAAAAAAAACCGATCGCGACCCGTCTTTTATAAGGGGCTAAATACGGGGCGAATATCTTAAATGGATTAGCTGAAACCATATAGCTGTTTATTACTTTCTCCGTCGACCCAAGACTTCGTCGTTTATAACATTCGTCGGCGCACCCGCCATCACGGCGCGCAAATCATCCACCGACGCCTCGTAAAACTGCCGCAGCATCGCCCCAGTATTGTAAACCGAGGTGCGGCGTCAACAACACATTCTCTAGAGCCAATAAAGCACTATCGTCCGGCAGGGGCTCCTGCTCGTAGACATCCAGTGCCGCACCGGCGATTACACCATCTTTTAAGCGCGGCGACCAGCGCGGCCTCTTCGACGATGGCCCCACGCGCCGTATTAACCAAAAAAGCCGACGGTCGCATCAAACCCAACTCCCGCGCCTTAACTAGGCCACGGCTCTGATCCGAAAGAATCACGTGGATCGACAGAATATCTAGATAGACACCCCTCGGAGGATCACAGGATGTGATCCGATAATAAGCGAAGGCAGTCTCCCCTCGCCCCAACCGTTCACTACCTGCTATAACCACTACAGACTCTAATAAACTACGGCAACAGATCGAACCGCACGCCCATCCCCCGATTCGGCCCGCAAATCGACATCAAACAGATAAAGGCCCGGCGCGACCACTAGCCCGCGCGCATCGCGTCCGTCCCAGCAATACGCGGCCACCCCCCGATGCCCATCGCGCGCCAGTTCGGCGATTAACCGGCCGGCCAAGTCGCGTATCTTCACCTGCGGTTGCGCGACCTGCGCCTTGAGTATGGCAAAGCGAATCTCGACCGTATCGTTGATGCCGTCATTATTGGGGGAAAAAATGGCAGGGTACACTTCTAGGTTATCGATCAGCTCATCACGGCCGATCAGTTCCGGTAGAAAAACCACATCGGCATGGCGTTCGATCGGATCAACGAATTGCCATATGTCGCTACGTCGCGTAGCGCCCAAATGCAACGAAAAAACCGTGGCATTGCGCAAGACCCGAACATCAAACCCAATACGCACCGAGTCATTTCGAACTGGCTCGGGCAATGTAATAAATAATAGCGAGTCCGCTTGCAACCTCACTTCAACCGCTGTAACTGCCTTACCTCCGACCTCAACGGTCACTGCTTCGACCGCGATCGGCCCCGGCACCTCGATACGCAAACGGTCAAAACCGCTATCCTGTCGGTCGCCGCTCGGCCATAAGCCATAGGAAAAACGCACGCTTTTATTGGGTGTGGCCTGGCGCGGCAAGATCCGACCCTGTGCCCGCTGGACTAGCGCGTCGGAAAAATCCAGCGACAGCGACCGCAACACGGGTGTCACCTGCGGGGTCTCGGTCGAAAGGATTGCTTCCAGTTGCAATAAACGAGCCGGCGTCACCGACTTAAACGGTTCACCGGAGACCTGGTAGACATTGCTCCATTCATCCCAATCGCCCCCCGTAACGACCGTCGAATCGACCGGACCACGCAGCACTTTCGGCAAGTTCGTCCAGCTGAGTTGCGAAATAATTTCGCCTTTGCGGTCGTGGAAGGCATATTCTTGCCGTAGCGAATTTCCGGAGCGCGACCTCAGCCGTATCCGAGTGCCCGGCGGCAATTCTGCGTCCCAAGAGATGCCGGCGACAGCCTTCTGCCGATTGTCGCCCGCAACCTGACCCAGGTCGATAAAGTCCGAGCGCAATACCACCTCGGCCGGATGCCCGATCGCATAGACCATCAACTCACCGACGCCCCCACCCCACGACAGGCCATCGAGCGCATGCACGATCAGGTGGCGAATTTTACGAGGTGCGAACGCATAATAAAAATGCGAATACCCGGAACCGGTTTCGCCATTGGGCAAGAGTGGTTGCAAACCCGCGTTTTCGCCCTCTGCAAAAAAGCGCTGCGCCAAGGTCAGGCCGAATCCGGCCCGCATCGGCGAAAGGAAAACGCGGTCGACCCAAAAGGTCGCACCCAAATCCAGTTGCATCCACATACTACTCGCCCGCCAACTCTCCGCGATAATCCCACGGCGAAACGCCACCTGCGTATCCATATCGCCGTCGACCGCGTTCTCCATGCTGCGCGCCTGCTCGCCACTGCGCAGCCCACCACCGCGCGCTGCGGCCCCCGGCGCGACATTGCCGACAACCGCCATAACTTCGATCTCGGCCAAGGCGGCGTCCTTGCTCAGCGCGTCGGCTTCGAGCCGCACATATTGCAGCGGTAGAAAAGCGCCTACCGCCGCCAGATCCACGCTCGCGTCCAACGCCTGCAGCGTATCGGCCCTCTCGTAAGCCAGCGGTACGCGGATCTCGGTCTGCCGATTGGGTAAACTCGTGCTATACACTTCCTGGTGAATAAAAATATCGTCGCTGCGGCCCCTGAACCGTCGGCCGTCGCTAGTGAATATCTTAAACTGGCGGAAAGGTCTCGCACCCGGACGATCGGGAAAACGCACCACTACTTCCTGTGCCAATACCACCCGCCCAAGATCGATTTCGATCAACCAATTGCGCGCCCCATCGGCCGGGTCCGGCTGCCATATCGTCTGTATGTCGCCGTCAATGGCGCGTACGGCGGCCGCGCGATTGGATCGCACCTGCCATATGCCGCCGCGTACGATCTCCCGCTCTTTCGTCTGGTGCCGATACGCCCCGGCATCGCCCACCGCGTTAACTTGCCGTTCAAAACGCTGTAGGCGCAAAGCGCCTTCTCCGTCAAATTGCACCACGCCCACAGGTATGTGCCACACCTGCCAAGCTTCGGCCGAATCGAAGCGCAACTTTTCCGCCTCAGCATCCAATAGCACACCACAGCAGGTCAGGATGAGCGCGATATTTAGCGCAGGAGAACGTTGCTGCATATTTTTCCCGAGCTTTGGCGGAGAATCATATTATTAAAATGGCGATACATGCAATACCTGCGTGAACGCGGTGTCCTAGAGACGGCAACCATAAGCCATCATGTGACATCCGTCCGCAAGAAGGAGACAAAAGCCAGCATCAAGAATAACACGGCAAATATGAGTAAAAGCAGGATGTCGGTACTGCGGGCCGCAAGCCGGCCTTCGAGACTTTCCGCCCGAAAGGAAAATACCGGCATGTCTTCAATAGAGTATTCTTCGCCCTGGGCCTGTCCCCACCCGAAATCACCGCCACCGTCCCCACTTTTCTCATCTATGTATAGGCTGAACTGGCGTTGATATGCCCTGAGGCCATTGATCAACTGTTGCTCATGGCGCACTCCGGTCTCACCGATATCCGTATTGGCGTACACATAGGCCGCCACCGGTGAAATCCGCGTCAGGTTGCGCGCGGTATCCATCTGCCGTCGCAATTGGCGCTCAAAATCGCGGATGATCTTCTCGCTCGCCGCATTGATATCTGCCTGGAGTTTTTCGCGCGCGTGTTGCATTTCTGCGCGCAATTCGCGCAGTTGCTCATCGCTCATACCACGCATCCGTCCCCGTCCGCCACGCCACTGCCCGCGATACTGCTCGTTGAGTCCCCTGGTGCTCTCGGCCATCTTGCGTTCTATTTCGCCCACATCGGGTACGGGGTTGATAATCTCCGCGAGAAAGGGGCCGGCGTTGGGCAATACCAACGCCAACAGCACCCACAGCGCCAGCAGACTCAAAATAGCCGTCGACGAACGCCGCGTCCGCACCGAGACCAATAAGCCGATGGAGAACATCACCGCGATCAACAACAGGGACACTACGCCGGTGACAATAAACGCCTGCCAGTTCTGCCCCTCAAAGGGAATCTCGCTCGACAGGCTGATCAACAGCGCGCTGACCAGCAAGGAGACGATAAAAGGCAACGCCAGACTCAAATAACCGCCGATCCATTTGGCCAGGATTACCGTATCCCGCGGCACCGCATAGGACAGCAACAACATTAACGTGCCTTCTTCGCGCTCTCCGGCGACCGCGTCGTAGGAGATAAAAAAGGCCAACAGGCTCAATACCACGCCGACGATAAAAAGCAGATCGGCCACCGGAAACATCAACACCATCGGATTAATATTCAGGTCGCCCGCAAAACCGGGCATAAAATCACCGGTGACTTCCGCCGTGCGGTCCATCGTCTTTTCCGTGCCGAGAAAAAGCACCTGAAAATCTTGCGGCGGCCGATCTACGCGAATCCCCCGGCGCTGCAAATCGCGATAACTGCCGTATTCCTCAGCTTGCTGGTGGTAAATCTCCCGATTGCTACTATAATCGGCCCGTTTAGCCGCCAAGTCGGCGCGCAATACGAGCACGCTGACCAGCGCCAAAAAAATGCACAAAGCCGCACAGAGCAAAAAACGCGGCTCTAATAGGTTCCTCAACCATTCCTTACGGATCATCGTCCAGAGCACAGCCTATCCTATCGCATCAGATCGTATCGCATAAAACCCCGATAAGCGCCGAGAAAAAACAGCACATTGAGCACCATCAGGATCAACAGATCGGCCTGTCCACCGTCTAACACCGCGGATAGATCAGCGCGCCCCGGGGCAAATTTTGGCAGATCCCCCGGATCGATCGGCGAGTCCATTATCTCCCGCCGTTCCTCGCGGTCGGTCATCGACTCGGCCTGCCGACGGCGCGTCGCGGTGATTTCCCGTGTCTTCGCCATAAAGTCTTGCCGGTATTTTTTGATATATTCCCGCAAACTAGCAAATTCCCCCAAACCACTGCCCGCTAGAGCGGCTGTCGCGTATACATAGCTGGTTGAAGGAGAAATCCGCGCCAGCAATATGCCCAAAGCGATCTGTTGATCCACTTTCGTCAGATAGCTGGTGATCAGCTTGTCGGTTTCGTCGCGGATCCGCGTTTGCGCGTCATCTAATAGCTGCTGGCGCTCCTCGTTTTCCATACCCCGGCGCCTCATACCGCGCATTTCACTCCAGACGGCGCGCTGTATCGCCTCCCGTTTGCCGGCGATTACTCCGGCCGAAGGGATCGGCGCTAAGGCCCGGGCGACGATCGGCGCCGTGTTCGGCACCACTAACACCAGCAACACCCAAACCAGGAAGTTGATCACCAAAGAGGTGGAGGTCCGATGAACCAGGCAGGAGATCATCAGGCTCAACGCGTAAAATAGAGAGATATAGAGCGCCGAAACCGCGAGAATGCCGAGCAGGCCGATCCATTCCTCGTCGGTGAAATGCAGGGCGGTAGTCAATTGTGCAAAAAGCAGGGCCGTCAGCACGGACAATAAAAAAGGCGCTATCAGTGCGATATAACCACCGATCCATTTAGCCAATAACACCGCGTGGCGCGGTACCGAGTTGGCCATAATCAGCTTGAGCGTGCCCTCTTGGCTCTCGCCGCAAACCGTGTCAAAAGCGAAGAGCACCGCCAATAGGCTGGCGACGATATTGACGATATAGAGCAGATCCGGGGCGGGGAAGAGCACAAAAAGCGGATTGGCGTATTTGCTGCGTCCGAGCTTGGCCTGCTGAAAACTCGAAATAGTGACCGATCGCGCCATCTCCTTTTCCAAACCCATCGCCAATACGCTCAGCGCGTTGGGCCGTCGATCCACCTTGGTCCCGCCCCACATCAGCCTGCGGAAGTCGGTCCCCTCCTTGAGCTTCTCCTCTTGCGCGCGTTTTGCCTCGCTGTAGTTGGCCAGTTGACGATCGTAATTGAGCGCGATGAGTTGGACCGAGCTTACGATCAGCACAAAGAACAACACAAGGGTCAACAAAAAGCGATAGCTGAGGACGTGGCCGCGTATTTCCTTGCCGATCAATAGCTTCAACATCGCATATTATCCACGCCGTACACCTGCGCTATTATGGGTCTCTATATTGCCTTTATTATATAGGCCTTTGAGCCACAACACACCACCAACGACATCTTCCACAACGGCCCTAATCCGGCAGTGCGAAGGCCGCGTAGATATCCGAACTCGGCCGCTCGACTTTGCCGCCACCACAGGCAATGACCACATACTGTTTGCCATTGGCCGCATAAATACTGGGCGTCGCGAAACCGGAAGCGGGCAAATCGGCCTCCCATAGAATCTGCCCCGTATCCTGATCAAAGGCCCTGATCTTCTCGTCCGCCGACGCCGCGATAAACAATAAACCCGATGCAGTGATGGCCGGACCGCCAAAATTCTTGGTGCCCGTCGGCGCAATGCCCCGCTTCGTCAGTGCCTCAATTTCCCCCAGCGGCACTTGCCAACGGATCACGCCCTCGTGCAAGTCGATCGCGCTCAACGTGCCCCAAGGTGGCTTGATCGCCGGATACCCCTGTGAGTCGCGAAACAAAGACTTGCTCGCGTGATTATAGATAAACTCTTTCGGATTATCGATCTCGTCCTGGTTGACAGCCGTTGCGGTATCGAGCAGAAAAGTCGCCAGCGACTCAAAACGTCCGGGTCGACGAAAGAGCCCAAGGACTGGCCTCCATCCGCCCGCGCCCCTCCCTAATAATCGTCGCCAACTCCTGCTCACTCATGCGCCCGCCAAGACCGAGCAATGGCGGAGTATAGCCCATATGCGTCCCCCCCATGCGGTCCATTCCGTGGCAACTACTGCAGCGCGACCACGCAATTGGCAAAAAGATTCTGCCCCACCCGATCTCCGCCATAAAAGTCATAGGCCGCCGACCCCGTCGGCGCGAAGACCATCCCCCGCTCCACATCTAGACTAAATCCAGCCCAGGCATTGGCCGCACCGACGGTTTCCCGCGCGTTCTCGGGCCAGGTCTCCGCACCGTATTCCCCAGCAGCGGGAATAGTGCGAAAGCTCCACGCCAACTCACCCGTACGCACATTGTAAGCGCGAATATCCCCAGGCGGCACGCCCCGGCCGTCGGAAAGCATCCCGCCGACGATATAGAGATTCTTGTAGATTACGCCGGGTGTCGTGAAGGTAAACCATATCGACTCGGGGTCCCTTGCCAAGCCCATGCGCAAATCGACGACGCCATCGTCGCCAAAGCTCTTAATCGCCTCGCCCGTTATCGCATCGAGCACCTGCAGGCGATGGGACATGCCCACCAGCAACCCAGACTCTTCGCCATCGCGCCAATAGGCCAGGCCACGGACTCGGCCAGGCCAGCGGTAGCCGGTCGCGCCATTATACCCGTCGTAGCGCCAAAGCTCTTCACCGGTCGCCGCGTCGACGGCAAAGAAAAAGCCGTCCGGTGCTACCCCGTAAAGCCGACCGTCGACGACCAACGGGTTGCACTGCAGATCGGAATCCTCCTCGACCGGCGCTTCACTCGAATCATAGACCCAAGCCAACTGCAACTGCCCGACATTTTCCCGGGTGATCTGGTCTAACACCGAGTAGTGCGAAGCAGTGGGGTCACCGTGGAAGGTCGACCAATCTTGCCCGGCAAATTGCGCACTCGACGGCCAGGCGCCGGCCAGTGCGACGAGCAAGGCAAATTTTGTCAATCTAAGATTCATTTACTATCCTGCCTGTACCATATCTAAATCAAACGCGGAGACCACAGGGCCAAGTCGGTCAAGTTCAACCGCCGACCCAATAACTGGCCTTTACCAATAAAACGTGGTCGCCATTATCGGAGAAACTGCTGCCGATACGGCTCCGCGGGCGAAACTCCAGATCCTCGTCCGTCGGATCGTCTAGATTGGCACTGCGCGATTGCGACCAGACGACAAAGAGCGCGCTGCCGGGCGAAAACTCCCAGCGCAACACCAGATTGCTCTTGAGCGAACGCCGGTGAAAATCGCGATTCTCATTTAATACATAAGGACTAAAATCGTAGCTCTGCGCCGCGTTCAACTCCTTGAAATCGCCAAAGTCGCCGATGGCTATAAAGGGCTGTAGATACAACTCCAAGCTCAAACCCGGCGCAAAACTCACTTCTGCGCGCGTGGTCAAATCTAGCGTGCGGCTGTCCAGTTCACCGTAGACATAGTCGATACCATCCGCTCCCGTAAGCGCACCCACCCACTGCGCGTCAGTGACCGTGCGCTCATAACGCGGCTCCATCGAAATCTGCAAGCTAGGCAAGGGCTTCCACACCACGCCGGAGCGTAAACCACGCACGTAGGAACGGCCGCCGTCGTTGCGACGCCAATCGGGATGCAAATAAAAAGTCAGCGCTTTGCGTTCGTCGGTTTCTACCCGAGCATGTATCCAACTTTCGGCCAGGCGTTTGACGATCGGCCCGCCTCGTCTAACATTGTTATCGTCCATCGCCGCCAACTCGCGACCAAAGTGTAGGTGGAGCCGCCAGTAGTTATGCAGATCCGCCCAGTTGGAAACATTGTAGCTGTGGTTCAAGAGCAGGCGGTCGTAGTTCCACTCCGCCTCACCCTCGAAACGGTTGTCAAACGCCCGAAACGGTCCGATGGGTTTATAGCGATAAAACTGCACCTGCCCCCAACTTTGCAGCAGGTCACCCCGGCGCAAAAAACCCAGGTCGTTGATATCGACACCAGGCGAAAGCGCGGCCAGCCCCGCCTCGGTCTCAAACCAGCCGCCGCGTTTATCGAACTCTACATGGGCGATATAGCCGCTATGGCGATCACCCACCCCACCGGCCCGGCTAGCCGCCAAAGTACCTGTGAGATTGTAGACGTCTTCGCGGAATCTCAGGTCCCAATCCGTCGCACCGACATAGGCGCTCTGCCCATCGCGACGATGTACGCTGCTGGCAAAAATCCCGACACCTGAAGTGCCGTCAAGCACGTCCTGCCGCACCCGGCCCACCAGATAATTCGTCAATGGCTCAATACGATACTCATCGCGCGCAGAATTGCGGTTTATATCCGCGTATTCGGGCGCGGTAACCGCCTGCAATAGGCCAAAGGCCGTCTTGCCCTCGGTCTTACCCGTCAATTTAAGCGCCCCTAAAATCGTCGTGGCCTCCGGCCGATCCTCTTTGACGGCGTCTTCCGGCACGGGAAAATAACCCGGTCGGCGCCCGATACGCCGAGAATACAACAGGTCGTAGTCGCCGGTCTGAAAAATTGACGCCCCCTCGATAAAAAATGGCCGCTGTTCGCTAAAAAAGTCCTCAAATGCCGTCAAGTTGAGCTGGGCCGGATCCGCTTCGACCTGGCCGAAGTCGGGGTTGATCGTGGCGTTGAGCGACAGACTCGAAGTGACGCCATATCGCAGGTCGACCCCGGCATTACCAAAATAATCCGCACCGCCGTCAACGATCGAGCGCCCCATCGCATAGGGCACGTATTCCAAGTGCAATGGTGGGTCTATATCGCGGATGCCGTGCAGGTTGCCGAATTGCGATACCAGACCGGGTTGGTCTTTTTGCATCAGGTTCCAATGCGTGCGTTCCTGCTTGCGGCTGATATGGCGCTCGATATTCAAACCCCATGTATATTCGTCCTGCGGACTAAAACGCATCACATAATAGGGGATGTAAAACTCGGCGCTCCACCCCTCGGCGTCGATCGAAGTCGCTACCTCCCATACCGCATTCCAGGTCTCGTCCTTATTACGGTCGTCTGCATAGGTTCCGTCGATCACCGAGCCCGATGCGTAGGCCGTGAAAAAACAACCGGTCTGGCGGTCGAGATGCGGATCGAGGCTGAGCGAGATCCAATCGGCCTGAGTCTCGCCGTCGCGCCGCGTTAGACGCGATACGATCGCTTGCGGTTCACTGTCATAACAACGAATGCCGACATATAGCCCTTCTTCGTCATAGGCGATCTGCACCGTCGTCTTTTCGCTGGCGACCTCGCCTTCTATGGGGGCAAGCTGCAAGAAATCGGAGGAAACCGGGCTCTGCTGCCAGATCGCATCGTCGAGGCGACCGTCAATTTTGGGCGCTTGTGGTTTTATTTTTATGCGCTGCGCCTGCATACTGCGCGCGCTAGCTGCGCTATCAACGGGGGAAACAGATAACAATACACAAGAAACTAAAACGGGGGAAAAACGGAGAATATAATTCACGAAAGTATTTCATCCTTAGTTGTTGATAGTTGGGACACACCTGTACTGCACCCCGTCTACGATCCAAATTAGAAATTTGCGCACGTTTTCCACAGCGGCAAAACAGGCATGAATACGGTTAATCAGCCCTCTTATAACTCTACCTATGATGGTGACACTCCACAATTGACGGAGCGACAATAATAATGAATATTCATACTCCAGAATCTTCCACAAATACTACCTCTCAACTGTAAACCGGAGTATTCCCCCATGAAGATCACCGATCTGAAGTGCACTATCCTCGGTAACAATCCCGTAATTCGCATCACGACGGACGAAGGTATCTGCGGTTGGGGTGAGGCCGAATCCTCAAAATCGTATCTCAAATCCCACGTACTATTTTATCGCGACCTCATTCTCGGCGAAGACCCCACCAATGTCGAGCGGGTGATGCTCAAGATCCGCCGCATGGGCGCTTTCAAACCCTGGGGCAGTGCCGTCAGCGCGATCGAGATGGCACTGTGGGACATCGCCGGCAAGGCCGCAGGCGTACCGGTCTACAAGCTGCTCGGCGGCAAGATCCGCGATACCGTGCTCACCTACAACGGCTCGGTGCGTTTTCCGATGGATGGCCAGACCCCGGAGGATTACGCCGAGAATATGGCGAAGATGAAGGCCAGCAAAGAAGGTTTCACAATTATCAAGCAGGCCGTCGGCTTCCACAATATGGGCATGATGACATTGCCCAATATGTTCTATGGCGAAGTGCAATCGGGTCGGCGCGCTGCAAACCGTGGCCTGCTGACCGAACACGGCCTCAACTACGTGCTCGACTGCGTGATTGCGATGAAAGAAGTGCTCGGCGACGAGGTCGGCTTAGCGCTCGACTGCGGACCGGGGTGGACGCTTCCCGACGCGACCCGCTTCGCTCGGGCATTGGAGCCGTACAATGTAATGTGGATCGAGGACATACTTACCGGCGACTACACGCCCTATGTGCAGGCCGATCTCTACCGCGACTTGACGATGAGCACTTCGACACCGGTCCACACCGGCGAACAAATCTACCTGCGGCAGAACTTCACGGAACTGATCGAAAAACAGGCGGTCAATATCCTCGGTCCGGACCCGGCCGATATTGGCGGTATCGCCGAGCTGAAATGGGTCGCTGAATACGCCGACCTACACGGCATTCTGATGGCGCCGCACGGCACTTTCGATGGCCTAATCGGCTTGGCGGCCCTAGTCCAGGTCTCGGCCACTATGCCGCAAAATTTTATCGCCTTCGAATATCCAACCGGCGATCCGGCTTGGTGGTACGATATTGTCGATGGATTACCAGATGATATCGTCAAAAACGGCCAGATCGAGGTCTGGGACCGGCCGGGGCTGGGCGTCGAGATCATCGCTGAAGAAGCCAAACAGTACTTGCCCGAAGGCGACGAGGATTTTTTCGATTAAAGCGGCGAGCGACAAGCAACCCCTAATAGGGATCCAAGAGAGAGACCATCTAAAAAAGAGCATCGAGCGGGCGGGGTGTATTATCAAGAAGGACGGAAAGAGCCTGGGTAACAAAGAGCAATAGCGGGCATTATGCGAAGCATAGTACCCAATTACCGGTTGGGTTTTGTTCGCGTTCAAGATCGCTCAACTACAACAAAATCAACACCAGATCAAGTACTACATAGCGGCCAACAGATTGCCCTAATCGAATGGCCGCATCATTCAGCGCAATAACAACATTTTCTGCGCTTGCTGAAACTTTCCGGCGACCATGCGCACCAGATACACCCCGCTGGCGACGGCATCCCCCCCCTGATTCAAACCGTCCCAGGTGAATTGGTGGAAACCTGGCCGCAAGTGGCTAAGGTTCCACAATCGCACCCGCTGTCCCAATACATTATAAATCATCAGCGAAGCTCGCTGCTCTGCCTGAGCGGGAATGGCGAGGGGAATGATCGTTGAGGGATTAAACGGATTGGGATAATTGGTGTAGAGCGCATACACCTGTGGCACAATACGCGCGGTAGCGGTCCGCTCAAAGCGTAAGGCACGCCCACGCCCCGCACCGACAAAACCCTCTTCGACGCGTAGATCGACATTGCGTGGAGGACCGACAAAGGTAAAACGCAAGACCACTTCGCGCTGGGTGCCAAGATCGGCCGGCGGTTGCCGACCGCGCAAATGTTCACCAACCGCTACTCCCCCCTCCTCCTCGTGCGCCAACCGCAGACTAGCTCCCGCTCCTCCCAAAGCCATCGAATCGAGACGGCCGACCAGCTGCAGAATCGGCGGTTCGAACCGCAAATTAAGCCCATAACCGCTGATTTGTTCTACGCCCTCTAAGCGCAAACGGACGATTACCTCATCGGCCGAGATCGCTTCCGCCTGTATTTCGACTTGAGAGCCGGCAATGGCCTTAATGCTGCGCACATGCTGCCTTTTGCCGGGCACCATGCGCCCGAAGCTCTGCGCGAATTGCCGTAAATCATCGCCATCGACTGCACCACCGCGATCGAGATCCAATACCGCGTCGGTGCTACCGTAGCCGCTGGCGAAGAGGAAAAAATCCGCGAAGCCCACCACCCCATCGCCGTCGAAGTCTTCACTAGTCAACGCCGGCTGCGCGTTGCGCGGTTTCAGCGCGCGGGCCGGACTCCAAGGGCTTTCAAAACGGCCGTCAAAAGCGCGGGCACGAAACCAATAGTTGGTGCTCGGACGAAGATCGCGCGTCACCCGCCAACGGGTCACCCCAGAAAGACTCTCGGCAATATCACCACCGCGATCGACAATCGTCGAAAAATCGCGCGCAGTCGACACTTGCACTGTATAGGTTAACTCAATCTCGGAGTCTAAGGGCAAGGCATTATTGATCAGCACCACCGGCAGCTCGGGTGTCGCGCCTTCTTCCAAACCGCTGATCTCCGGCGCATCGCCAACCGCCCCCGCGTTGGGCGTAGCCAAAACAACCGGAGTCGGCGCGCTCTCATTCGGCGGATTCTGCCGATCGAAGGCCGCGACCCGATAGCTATAGACTCGACCATTGTCGAGGCCCTCGTCGAGATAGCGCGGCACATCCAAACGGGACGCGACCGTCTGAAATACGCCGGTCGAATCTTCGCGATAGACCGCATAGCCACCCAAGTCGCCGTCAGCGACCGGATCCCACTGTAAAAACACCGCACCCGCACCGGCCAATACCTGCAAAGAATCGGGTACTGCCGGCGCTTGCACATCCGGGTCGAGTAAGGTCGTAAAGGTGAAGACTTCGCTGATGACCGGTCCATTGCCGGCGCGATCGGTTGAGCCGGCACGGAAAAAATACTCGGCGCCCGGATCGAGGTTCGTCAACAGCACTTCGTGCTCAGTGGTATAGACCGAACTGCCGCTGACACCGCCGAGGTAGGGCGTCAGATCGTAGTCGACAAAGGCATCGGCTAACTCATCGGTCTGCCAGCTGATTAATGCACTGCGATCGCTAAGCTGCTGCAAGACAGGTGCACTGCGAAAACGCGGCGGTAAGAAATCCGGTTCCGCATCGGTAGTAAAACTCAGTTCAAAGGGCACTTCTACCTGGTTTTGCGTCGCGTCCTGGACCCATATTTTGGCCCAATAATTCGTCGCCGGCATCAAATTAGTCAGCGCAACCTGCTGCGTTTCCAAGCGATGCCGAATCTGACGTACAGCTGGATCCTGGCCCTGCTGCCCATATTCGATCGTTGCAGAGGCCGCTTCGTCGGCCCGCCACCCCAGTACGACTTGGCGATCGGTCTGCCCCTCGACGACTGGCTCGCTCAAATAGCGCGGCGGCACCAGATCGACTCCCGCATTGGTGGTCGTCACCTCGATACCGCTAACCGAAGCTCCATTGCCCGAGGGATCGGTCGATTCGACGCGGAAGAAATAACTCGTCCCCGGCAGTAAATTGGTCAGGGTCACACTGTGGACCTGCACGTCCTGGGCCTGGGCGACCTCGTCGAGTAGCACATCCTGTTCTTCGCCATAGCGGACGAAGGAATCGGCCAACTCGTCGGTCTGCCATTCTATGGTCAAGCTTTCCGCGCTCTTTTCGCGCACCCGCGGCCCACCGGTAATCAGCGGAAACTGCGTATCGGGAAAGCTATCAGTGACAAAGGTCCCCGAGCCACCCGGCGGCTGTGCAACCTTACCCGAGGGCCCCTCGGCGAGTCCGTGATCAAAAGCGGCCTTAGCCGCCGTCTTGGCCGCACTCGAGGGCTGCCAAACCATCTTATTGCCCGCCGCATCCTCGCTGATAACCCGTACCGCATATAGTGTCCTGCCCTCAAGGCCGGTCACCGTCAGGCTGTGATCCTGTAAGAGTTGGTTATCGGCGACAAAGCCCTCTGCCAACCCACCGATTTCTTCCCATTCGATCTTCGAGGTCGACACCTCGTCGGTTTCCCACGAAACCACCACGGATTGATCGGTCCACACCGTCGTCGGATTAGCGACCATCGCCGGAGCTTCGGTATCGGCCGAGCCGGGCGTACGCACCGTGAGGTCTTTGCTAAATAGCTCAAATCCAGCTGGATCCGAAGTGATCGTCTTATTGCTCAAATCGACGCTGGTAACCTTATAGTGGTAGGTCGTGCCCGGCACCAGGTTGCGCACTACGATCTCATGATCCTGCACCAAATCACCGACTTCGAGATGCGTGCCATAGCCAACGGTCTCGCCAATATCGATAATCGAAGTCGCTGGAACATTCGTCGACCAAGTGATCGAGGCACTGCTCTCGGTAGCCTCGGCGATCGGGCCCAAGGTAAAGACTGGTTCGACCGGCGTGGCCTTGGTGCGAAATTGAAAGGACTCACTCTCGGTCGGCTCATTGCGGGCCGCATCGACCGAAGATACCACATATTGGTAGACCGTACCCGGCACTAGATTGCTCAGCACCATTTGATGCTCGCGCGAGAGTTGCCCCTCCTCAATCGTCTCAACCAACGAGGGATCACTCTCTGGCCAATAGCGGACCTGGCGGGTGGCCGGTTCATCCGTCGACCAGGCAATTACTCCTTCCCGTTGTGTCGCCGAGACCAGCACTGGCCCAGTCAGAATGATCGCTGGCACAATATCGGGTTCGGCTTTGGTGGTCACCGCGAGATCTGGAAAGTAGGTCGGGCCATTCTCGTGCACATCTTTGATGCCAATGCGCAGATGATAATTAGTCGCCGGCTGTAGGCCACTGAGCCGTAATTCGTAATCCCGCACCTGGTCGGACCGCGCAATCGTAGCAAGCTCATACTCGGGGGTCAAACCATAATCGAGGGTCACTGAAACACTCTCATTGGCCGAAAAGCCGAGTAAGATGCTTTCGTGCGTATGCCCCAAGACCACCGGCCGACGAGTGAATTCCGGCGGCAGTAAATCCGGCTCCGGCGCGGTCGTAAATTCAAAGGGGCCGGCTTGGGTCTCGTTGCCGGCTAGGTCACGAGAAATCACCTCGTAGGTATAGCGAGTGCCCGGGCTCAGGCCGGTCAACTCTATTTCGTGACTTTTAGTCTGCTTACCATCACCTACTTCTTTCCGGTCGCCCACCGCAGCGACCTTGCCCGCCCGAGTGCCTGCCGCCAATTTTGCGGCCCCTTGCGAAATAGCAATCACTTTTGAATCCGACGCTTCGTTGGTGTCCCACCTGATCTGCGCGCGCGTATCGGCGATATTAGCCAAGGTCGGATTGCCCTGTAGTTGCGGCTTGATCAGATCAGGGCCTCGGCGAGTCTTAAACGCACTGCTGAGTTGGTCGGAAGAAAGTGATCCACTAAACGCCTGCACCGTAAATTCGTAATCGGTATCCGGCGTCAAGTTGGTTAGCAGCACTGAATGATCGGTGCTGCGGCCACTAGGCCGCTCGGTCGCAATCGCCGCCGGATCGTCGACAGGAAAATACGCAATTTCTATCCGCGCGACCTTGTCCGTCTTCAAGCCAATACGCGCCTTATCGTGTTCGATCTGATCGCGCGTCGGCCCTTCGATAATCTCTGGCGGAACCGCTACGGCTACCGTTTTTATTTGACCGTTGGCATTGGCGAAATTTTGGTTGGCGTCAACCACCTCAATACTATAATCGTATACTTTGCCCGGCAGCAGTTCTGTTGCATCAAACGTCAATTCTTTAGCCGGGTCATAGATCGATACGCTGCGCGTATTACCATCGGCATCGCTGAAAGTCGCCTCACCGGTCACTGGTTCGCTGAGCACCATCCGCAAGCGGGCACTCGTCGCTTGTGCATCGTCCTGCCAAGGCGATTTTTCAAAAATTGGCGGCGTCAAGTCCGCACCGGCCAGTGTGGTAAAGTTAAGTTCGGTCTCATGCACCAGCCCCGCACCATCCCGCACCATCACCCCAACGACATAGGTCTTAGCCGCTAATAATGGACTCAGCCCAATGCTCAAATCGCGCGCTGGCACCGTCACACTGCGCAATTCGACATTCAGTGGATCATCGACAAGCCAATAACGCACTTCAAAACGCACATCTTCATTGTACGAGGCGCTAATACGCGCGCCGGTGTCGGTGATGCCCTCTATGCCCGGCCAGCTCATCGGTTTCGGCGGCTCAGTATCGGCCTTGCGCGCGGCAGTAAATTCGACGCTGCCAGTGGTTGGGTTGTCCGACGCATCGATAACCACATAATCGATCCGATAGGTCGCCCCCGGCTCCAAGCTGGTCAGCGGCAGACGGTGCTTTTTGCCCAGATCAGCGCTACTAATCTGCCGCTCCTCGCCCTCGACAGGGATCTGCGCCAACGAGCCCGACCGCGGTTGCACGCTGGCCACCTGCAATAAGAACAGTGAGCCCCTGAGGCGACCCAGTTCGTTGACTTCGACTTCGAGGAAAGTGCTTTCCAGCCGTTGGTTATCAACAAAGCTATTGAGCACCGTCGGCGGCACCAAGTCAGGCACTTCGGCCGTGGCAAAATCACCGGTCACTGGCGCCAATTCGTTCAGCGTTTCGTCCTTCACCCGCAGTTCATACTGGTAGTCCGTCGCGGCCTGTAGATTCTCGATCGTCAAAGCATGCACCGAGACGGGAACGGAAATATCGGTAAAGGCGATAAGCGTCGGATCGGCAACCGGCCACCACGAGAAACTCAACAACGACGGCTCGTTGGTCCGCAGCTGCAAGACCGCGCTCAAAGCCTGTGCTTTGACACCTATCCCCTCAATGACCGGCGCGATGATATCGGGCAGATTGCGGGTAGTAAAAGACAGCAGCTTCGACTCGGTAAAATTGTTACTCTCGTCTTCGATCCGCACACTGTATTGATAACGGGTCCCCGCTGTCAATCCAAGCAATGCAATAGTATGGCGCGTCTTGGGATCGATGCTGGCGGCGACTTTGACCTGAGCGTCAGCAACATCTTCCACATAGCGCACCTGCACGGTCGTCGTCTCGTCGGTCCCGACCACGATCTCGGCCGACTCGACCTTCGGCGGTTGCACCCCAGGTCCTTCGTTAAAGCCCGGCGGTGTGACGTCTTTTTCTCGCGCGGTAGTGAAACGACCTTCACTACCGACCGATTCATTGTTCGACTCGTCAACGGATAACACCGTATAGCGATAGGTCGTAGCCGCGGTCAATCCGCTGAGCTGCACGGAGTGGGCCCGCGTCGGCGTCGACACGACCACCTCGGTCAGATCCTGTGCAAGCTTGCCTGCCACCGGTGCTGTATCGACCACATAGCGAACGATACTATTGCTGAGTTCGTTGGTCGACCAAGTAATCCAGATACTCGTCTCGGTCGCACCATTGCTCGCAAGCGTGCCCTGCGCGATAATCGGCGGGTCGGTATCCGGAGCCGCCGGCACGAAGAAACGCCCCGAAACCCAATCGGACACATTGCCAAACGCGTCTTGCGAACGCACCTCGAAGGTGTACCAGACCGCCGCCTGCTGAGGCACCAGCGTAAGCGCGTGGTTCAGTGTCGGTGCCGTCGTAAGAACTTGTTCGCCACTGTCAATTACGTTGGTCAGCGGATCCGGATCACTCTGATAGCGCAACTGGCCGTCGCTCAATTCGTCCGTCGTCCATACTACTGTAACCCCCGTTTCTCCCGATGTCGGACTGACCGCGCTGACCACCGGCGGCTGTTTGTCGGTTTCGGTGGTAAATGAAGCCGATTGTTGCGCACTAGCCCCATGCGGATCGCGAACGACCACCTGCCAGTTATAGTGCTGGCCCGGGGCGAGCCCCAACGCATTAAATATGGACTCTTGCTGGCCGGTCGACACGACCGACAATGTTTCACCGGCCAGACCCAACGACACATCATAAACCAACGCGTCCATATCTACATCCGTCACCTCCCAGACAAGCGGCGTAGACAACGGCACATCCTGCGCGCCATCTACCGGCCCTTTGACTACGGGCACCGTCGGCGCGTCGTTGACTGGCGTCCAGTTTAGATTGACATCCTGAACCACAGCAGAAACCGCATCCTTGAGGCGGATCGTGACCGTCGTTTGACCAAACGCATCTTTGACCGGGGTAAAAATAAGGCCATCCGTACCACCAACGGATGCAGCTACTAATTTAGCGTCATATTCTTCCGTTTCCCATACCAAGGCCGTAGGATCGGTATCGATATCAACCGCGTGCGCCGTGCCCCCCACCACAAGGGGCATATCCTCTGCCGCACTGAAAAGTGTACCTAAACCGCTGATCTGCGGTGGATCGTCGACCGGTTCCCACATCAACTGCACCGTCTGAGACACGACCAATCCCGTCGAGCCGGTACGGGTCACGACAATACTCGTCACGCCCGAGATATTTTCCATCGGCGTGAAGGTGAACACCTCGCCGGCCTGTTCGGTCTTGCTAATAAACGCCACATCCTGTCCGCTAACAGCCCACGTACCCGCCTGCGTGTCTTTGCCCGTCAGATCCAATACCAGGGGCCCATCCTCATTCGTTGCTATCGAGGGTATCGCCGCCACAACCGGCGGACTGCGAACCACCACCGTCGCCTGAGCCGTCGCTGTGCCGCCCACACCTGCCACCGTCAGCGTCACGGTATAGGTGCCCGGATTGGCGTAGGTCACCACCCCAGTCGAAAAATTGTCGATACTATTGCCACTGTCGCCGGTCTCGAGAAAACTACCTGCGATAAATCCACTCGACTGATTCGTAAAGGTCACCGATTCGCCGGGGTTGATCTCCGTCGCCGAAGCCACGAGTTGGACCGCCGGCTCGTTCGGCTGGCCGATAACTATAATAGCCGTCGCACTACCCTGATAATTGACATCACTGATCGTTCCCGTAACGTTAAAACTGCCCGGCTCCGTCGGTGATGCTGACAGCGCGATATTCGACAGATCGGCATAGGAAAAGACCACCGCTAAATCGGCTGGAACGGTAGTCGCCCCGGCGTCTTTTGCCCTTCCATCATAGGTCGGGGCCAGATTCGTCAGCGACACCGTTGCCTCGGCCTTAGTAATATCGAAACTCACGCTGGTGCCAGTGAGGCCACTAGACGAGGCAACCAAGCTACGCCCGGTACCACCGCTGGTCGCCACGTTAGTAAAGGTCGCCACACCTCCTACGAAGGATATCGAATTGCCGGTCACCGTGCCCGATGGACTGACCGCCAGCGTCACAGTAGCACTGAAATCGGCATCGAGATTGCCTGCGGCATCGCGCGCTTCGACGACCGGTTGACCGGTCAACTCCTGCAGATACACCGCACCCGAGGGCTGAGTAGTAAATACCAATTGCGTCGCCGTCACGTCGATAGTCAGTTTATCGCTATCGCTGGCACTCACCGCCGCACCTAAATTGCCCGCACTCGTCGTTAGACCGCCGGCCGCAAAGCCAAGCTTGAAAGCATGACCATCGGTCGGATTGGTAGCGATGGTCGCCGTCGCGATAAGGTAGCGCTGCGTATTTAGCGCTACGACCTGCGGATAAAAACTAAAGCTCGTGCTGCTTCCCATATTTATGGTCGACTGTGTCGCTAACTGGGTGTCGTCACTCGAGAAAATACCGTCCTCGCTAAGATACACCGAAAGTGCGCTAATATCGGCCGCACTTAAACCAGTAGCCGTCGATAGATCGGATACCGTCAAGGCCAAGCCCGATACCGAACTAACGCCGTCACCCGTAATACCCACAGCAAAGACTTGCGTTTCACCCGTGGGAGTAACAACCGTCGCACCACTCAGTCCAACCGCCGCGCTGGATACCTTGAGAACGGTTGCGGTCACTTTATTCGCATCCGATGCCGTAACCGCAGTGCCGAGATTACCCCCCGAAGTCTGCAAGCCATCAGCCGCAAAAGCTACCGTAAAAGCATGCCCATCGACCGCAGATGAAGACAATACCACCGTGGCCAAATAGAAGGTTTGGAACGACGGAAGCGTCTCAGTCGCGCTAGGAGCAAGCGCCGTAACACTGCCGATAGTGACCGAGGTCTGCGTGCCGATATGGGTGTCGTTGGCATCGAGCATTGCGTCGTTGCTGCGATACAGCTTCAGTGAATCGATATCCGACGCACTCATTCCCGTGGCACTGCTTAGATCGGCTAATGTCAACTGCAATCCCGTCACACTCTCGCCACCACTGCTGGTCACACCAATCGCGAAGATCAGTACCTCTTGGGATCTCGAGGCCTGAATCTCATTCGATAGCCCGGCCGCTACTGTCGACTCAGAAAGATCCGAGTTGAGATAGACCCTATCGCGCTGGGCGAGGTTGCCGACAACCACATCAAGATCGCCGTCCCCATCTAAATCACCCAACGCCAGGGAGACCGTCGTATCCATTACCGTATCGAGATCATTACTCGCACCAAAACTCCCACTACCCGAGCCCAAGTAAAAACGGTTTATTCCCTTGTGATTGCCTTCCAGTAGATCAAGTACACCATCACCATTCAGATCACCCAAGACAATCGCATCCGTACTATCGGACGCCAAACCGATTTCGCCACTCTCACTAAACGATCCAAGTCCATCGCCAAGCAGCAGTCTATTTACACCAGTAAATTCACCCGAGACTACATCGAGATCGCCATCGCCATCGATATCCCCCAAGCAAAGAGCATCGGCATCGTTGAAAGAGTTGCTGTCTCCAAAGGCGGTGCCGGAGGAAAACGTGCCATCCCCACCACCAAAAAACACTTCGTTTAAGCTGCCCGAATTGGCCGCCACCACATCAAGCGCGCCATCCCCATCAACATCACCGAACACCCCATCGTAGGCTTCATTCGACGAACCGACATAACTACTCGCAAAGAACGTCCCGTCGCCATTACCCAAATACAGTCGGTGCGCCTGCAATTGATTTATTGCAAAGAGATCGAGCGCACCATCGCCATCGACATCGCCCAACTTGGCGGTGACCGTACTATCTGCCGTGGTATTAACCGTATTGCCCACAGTAAATGAGCCATCGCCATTACCCAGATACACAAGGTCGGACGCGCCGTAATATGTTAGCACTACATCAAGGTCACCGTCGCCGTCGAGATCGCCCAGCGATACTGCAGTGCTATAGTACGACGAATTACCTAAATCAGTCGCTGTAGAAAACGCGCCATTGCCCTGACCGAGATAGACTTTATCGGCCCCACCAGCGAGCACCAGATCCAGCGCGCCATCGCCATCCAGATCGCCCAGCACAAGGGCTTCGGTATCGTAATCCGCCGTGTCCACATCGGCTACGGCTTGGCTAAATATTGCCGAACCACTACCCGCTGCCGCGCGAAATTGCCAAAC
>JACLAC010014801.1_pt1 | contig 29926 bp, 31 predicted proteins | sample 8027881 | NCBI WGS metagenome assembly JACLAC01 (sample SAMN15725517, study PRJNA655200) | protist metagenome | isolation source: fluorescence activated cell sorting (FACS) single amplified genomes of... | place: Spain: Blaines Bay Microbial Observatory, Mediterranean Sea | collected 2016-01-19 | reverse complement strand
AATTTTAATGGTCCACTTTTGTAACTCTTCGTCTGCATGAATTCAAAGTGATTATCTAATGCTTCCGGATCCAGAAATTTTTCAGCCACTTCTTCATTCGGGAGAATTGCCGTCGTAGTAGTTATAGTTTTCCCTTTCAGTGCATTTGCCATCCATTCTCCTTCTTTAAAAACTTTCTAACAACATGCCGATCACTCATAGTCTTCCCAGTTCCACTCTTGCCCTTCGCTAGGGTCGTAGTCTAGTTCTTCAGCAGATGTTTCATGTCGAATGATTTTTCCACTTATATAATTTATGCCTGAAACCAATGACCAAACAAAGTTACCTTTAGTACTTTCATTTCTGAGATAGCGTTGTATGCATAAAAATTCTTCATTTTCATAGATAACCCGAAATGGGCCAAAAGTTGTGTTTTCATATGCTGTCATCAATGCACTCTGCATATCTAAATTGACTTCCAATCCAACTCTGTGATCAAAGTGCGTACAATCAGGATGATATAACTTCTCGACCAATGAAAAATCACCCTTATAAGCAAGTCGACGTGCTTTATCGAATTCTTCTGCTTTCGTCATACATGCTCCTTATGTTGGTTTCCATGCTTTTATTTCTGCGATGGTGTATCCCACTAACTGTTTGACTCCCATGATTATTCCCACAAACTTTGGATGATTTTCATTTGATTAAAAGTCTGAACTTCAATGTTGTGAGTTTCTAGCAGTTCGTAAAATTCGCCTATGAACTCTTGTGTCTCCATCCAATGGTGTTGAAGTCCTTCTAAATTTTCATAAATTTCGAACAGATGAAAAACTCTTCTCCCAGTTGTTTCAGGAGTTTCACCGGTCTGCCATCGTGAATTATCTGCCCATTCCTGGCTTTCAGAAATTGAATAGTGAATTAGTTTCAAAGGACCAGTTTCATGGCTTTTTGTCCTCATGTATTCCATATGTCCTTCTATAAATACTCTAAGTGCCTCTGTCGCCCTCTCATTTGGAGTAATATAGATAATTGAAACTGATGTCTTTCCTTTAAGCGCATTTGCCATATTTAGTTCTCCTCATGCTATCCGTGATTTGATTTTTACAGTAATGTAGCCCTCAACTGCTTACTACCAATCACTCATAATCCTCCCAGTTCCAGTCTTGGCCTTCACAGGGGTCGTAGTCCAAATCTTCAATCGCACTTGTGTGTCTAATAATTTCCCCATCAAGATAGTTTAGTACACTAATCACTGACCAATATCATTCCCCATTATTAACCTTGATATAGCGGTGAATGCTTAAACACTCAAAATTCTCATACAGTGGTTTCATCCGTCCAAACCTACAATCATAGATTGGTACGAGTGAATTCTGCATATCTAGATTAACTTCCATCCCCACTCGGTGGTCAAAACTCTTGCAATCAGGATGATATAACTTCTCAACCAAATCTCTCCTTATGTAGGTATTCGTGATTTGACTTCGCTCACAATAAATCCAACCAGTGCTTGGCCTTCAACGTCCCATAATACGCTCTCCAACCCATCGGATCTTCTCTCAGTTCGGCTCTGAATGTTATCTAGCAGATACCCATCAATCTTGGGTTTGCTCCCCAACTTCATGAAGTTTATTCATTAACTTCTATACTTGACTTAAAATACTCATGATGGGATAGAGTGCAAATAAATTTAAAGCAATGAATTACTTAAAATCTATTGCTCTCTACAATTGCTGACAGAGATGATCTGGAGGACTTGCTATGTTCAGTGGCCTGACACCAGAACTTTTGCACTCGCATGAGGATAGATGTTGAAGCAGATACTGATTGTGCTGGGAATCCTGTTGGTTTTTGGCTGTGCAGATGTTCCGGATAGCAATAAACAATTCATCACTGGCGGGTGTACAGAAGGCTCGGGCTCAGCGTCTGAGAATCAATATGTCACTCCTGATAATAATCCTCCGACGATTTCTTCACCTTCATCAAGTGGTGCCACAGACGTTTCAGTATCAGCAGATATCACGGTTCCCTTTAGTGAAGCGATGGATTCCTCAACAATTAACTCCACCAATATCACAGTGGTGGATGGCTCTGGCAATGCGGTCAGTGGTGTCTGGTCATACAGCTGTACTACTGCGACCTTCAATCCTTCCAGTGATTTGAATTATTCAACTACCTATACCGTGACGGTGGGAACTGGGGTCAAGGATAGGGCTGGGAATGCTTTAGGAACAAGTTCAAGTTGGAGTTTTACTACCATTGCAAGGTGGTCTGGTACCAAGCAACTCGGAACTTCTTCTCATGATCAAGGGTCCGGCATTACTAGTGACTCCAGTGGCAACGTGTATGTAACCGGATGGACTTATGGTGGTCTGGATGGCAACATCAACTCTGGATCCGCTGATCTCATTGTAATAAAGTACAACAGCGGTGGGGTGAAGCAGTGGACTCAGCAACTTGGAACTTCATCAGTTGACTTTTTTAATAGCATCACCAGTGACTCCAGTGGCAACGTATATGTGTCGGGATATACTAATGGTAGTCTGGATGGTAATATCCATGCCGGGAGCAGTGATCTCTTCGTGGTCAAGTACAACAGCGATGGAGTCAAGCAGTGGACAAAGCTACTTGGGACAGATAAGTATGAGCTTGTGTATGGCATCACTAGTGACTCCAGTAGCAACGTATATTTGACAGGAATCACTGCTGGTAGTTTTAGTGGTTTCCCAATGCTGGATCAACCGATCTGTTCGTAGTCAAGTACAACAGCGATGGAGTCAAGCAATGGACGCAGCAACTCGGAACTTCCGCTGTTGATTATGGACGTGGTATCACCAGTGACTCCAGTGGCAACGTATATGTGTCGGGATTTACGAATGGTGATCTGGATGGCAATACCCATGCTGGACTCCATGATCTCATTGTAATAAAGTACAACAGCAGTGGAGTCAAGCAGTGGACAAAGCTACTTGGGACTTATTCTGATGATAATGGGTATGGCATCACTAGTGACTCCAGTGGCAGCGTAAATGTGACTGGATGGACTAATGATAATCTGGGTGGCATCCCCAGTGCTGGGAATTATGATCTCTTCGTGGTCAAGTACAACAGCAGTGGAGTTAGGCAGTGGATTAGGAAACTCGAAACTTCAGGTAGTGAATATGGACAAAGCATCACCAGTGATTCCAGTGGCAGCGTATATGTGACTGGATGGACTAATGATGATCTTGATGGCAACACTAGATATGGATCCAGTGATCTCTTCGTAGTCAAATATAACAGCGATGGAGTCAAGCAATGGACGCAGCAACTCGGAACTTCTTTTGATGATCGTGGGCATGACATCACTAGTGATTCCAGTGGAAATGTCTATGTCACCGGATACACTAAAGGCAATCTTGATGGCAATACTAATGCCGGAGGATATGATCTCATCGTGGTCAAGTATGACACTAACGGCAATAAACAATAATCAAATCCAGCAAATTAAACTAACCTCACCCTTATCTCACTAACCGCAAACCCAACCAGTGCTGGCCCAGACAGCCTCTGGCCCTCAGCGTCCCACAGCACACTCTCTAGAACATCGGGTCTTCTCTCGATTTTACTGTGAATTGTATCCAGCAGATAGTCTTCTAAAGTGCAACTACATTTTGAGCGTATCCAAATCATTCTCATCGATCAGATGATATCGTCGGAGCATCGCATCCGATGAATGCCCGACCTGTTTCATGACCACATAGTATGGATTCCCTGCTCTTACTGCCTTGGTAATGAAATCGTGTCTTAGATCATGGAAACATGCGTCTGACACACCAGCCTTCAATAAAGCTTTATGCCATGTATCATGGCAGTATGTTGTCCAATATGGTAATGGTCTACCTGTTGAAGATACAAATACGCGCCTCGTATTCTGTTTTCTGGGTATGTGACGCATCATTTCAATCACATCTGGTAGCAGCTTGACCAACCTTGATTTGCCTTCCTTTGTTTGTACCCCCTTTAGACGTACAAACCCTCTTTCAAGATCAACTGAGTCCCAGTTCAATTGGACAATCTCATTCTGCCTCATGCCTGTGCCTTGTGCCATGAGGATGATTCTCCGCAGCCAGAGCGGACTGGCTGAGAGAATCCTCTCTAGCTCATCCTCCGTGAAGATTCGCTGACGAGTGTTGTCTGTATCTATCTTTGGATAAAGATACCCCTTGACTGGAACGGTGTTCAAGATCTTGTAATCGACAGCTTTATGGATCATCGACCTCAGGAGATTCAATTCCTCTTTCACCGTCTTGGGAGCAATCTTCTCACCTTGATTTACTGGTGAATCCTCAGATGATCTGTGCGCTACATACAACTCAAGTTTCCTGACGGTCAGATCCCCAACTCTTTCCTGAATATTCAAGAGTCTTCCCAGAGCTTTTGTACGAACTTCAACTCTGCGATAGGCACGTTTCGCTTTGACCTCAGAGAGATTGAGATACCATTGGAAAAGTTCATTCAGTGTTGTCTTACTCTCAACCTTTAAAGCTTGATCGTCCTTTTCCTGCTTTGCATTCAAGAGTCTCAATTCAGCGTCATTTCGATTTGCACCAACTCGCTCCCTGATTTTTTTACCATCAGATGACCTGTATTCAATCAGATATTGCTTGTCCGGAATTCTCCTTAAACTCCCAACTTTACAATGCTGGCCCTTATTGATTCCAGACCGAAAGATACCCTTACAGGCAAGTGAATTGGCGGAATTCCAATAACCACTCTTTGGACACTCGATCAATAATCCCATAGTTACCTCATCTACTCGCATTCAAAGACATGTTTTCTAAATACAGCAAATATTGGGGGAGCAATCAATGGTGTTTTTTAGTTTTGCTGGGCAGCTTGTTGGGCAAATTTACTCCCTTCTCACAGTAATTATGGGTAGGAAGGGAGTTTTATTTTGCTGGGCAGAACAGGCTCAATTGCTGGACAATTTGCTGGGCAGAAATACAGAGTTTGAGATACAAAAGGTCAGGAAATAGCAGCTTTGTAACAAGATGCAAAACTGATTTTAGATCAGAATTGTGTAAAGTGGTGATTTGGTAGCAGAGGGGAGACTTGAACTCCCGACCTTTATCAGTATTTATGCAGGTTTTAAGCTTCTGCATGTCACCATGCATGTCATTTGTTCTGCAGATTGATATTATTGCACCTTCGCTGAGTGATCATTTTAATCAGAAGACATGGTAATTTTTGCAAACATTTGCAGGATACTCCAAACATCGAGTGAAAAATTACTTGAAAACAGAATTTTCTAAGTTTCGTAAAGTGAGAATTGCACCTCTACGATCCTAAAATATCTCCAACTCGCGGGCCCTCCATCTTCTAAATTTTCTAGACCAACAGAGTCGAAATATTGGGGGATGTACAGATTTACATATAGTTTGCATGAATTTCCTTACTTAAATTGAAGTCTCACAAATGAACTTTTAGCCAATTTTGATCTGCCTACTAAAAGCTTTCCACATCAAAGAAACTGATATGATAAATAAGTTGCTGTTATTTTTCATTTTTTTCATTTTTCCTGGATTGATTTTTGGGCAGAACAAAATTTGTCCTAAGCTTTTCCTAAAGTACTCCACCAGTCAACTGGTATCTAATTTGACTTATGAAGATCGCTTAGCTGGGGATATTAAGTTGTCGTCAAATGGTTCGTATGAAATTGAAGCTTTGTGTGGGGATCTGGCACGTGGAAAAACATTAAGATGGGGTGGTGGGTATCGCAAGGTAGATGCGTTTGGAAAAAAAGATGATGTATCTTATGCAGTGGATGCCACTGAATATTTGGGCAAAGTTGGAGCCATATGGGCGCCAGGTAAGGAAAAGTCCGGCACTTATGGAGTAAATTTTAATTATTTCATTGGATTTGGTCAGCTAGAATTTAAATTTAAAGAATTGAATACTGGTAGAATTTCGGAGAAACATAAAGATCCTGAACCATTCAATTACACTCCACAAGGATTGGATCTTTCATTAGAGCTTTATGGTGACTCAGGTTATCTGGCAGGTGGATTAAGATCTTATCTTTTAGGGCAAAAAATTAAATTCCTCAAAAATGCTGATGGTACTGAGCATGAAGCATTTCTCAAAAATCATTTTAATGTGTACATTGGCTTAGGCTGGACTTTTTGATTAAAATCCTGAGTTCGATTATGAATATTAGATACCTTTACAGAATATTAATTATATTTTTAATGACACCATTGTTGTCATGTGGTGGTTTTTTTGAGGGTGATGAAAATAACGATGGAATTCAGCTTAATGAGCGTGCACCAACAACAGACAGAGGTTTAGTCATTCGCTCATTATCTAACACTTTAGATTTGAATAATGAAGGAAATTTTAGAGTGGGGTTGAATACCAATCCAGGAAGGAATGTAACAATAACTGTAAATCATACCGAGCTTTCCGGAAATTCGACTATTGAGCCATTAGCATTTCTTATTACTCCAGAAAACTTTGAGAGTGGTGTGCCTGTCACAATCAAGGGGGTTTGTGATGCTTTGGACGACAATGCAACATTTCTTCTGAGCTTCAGTACAACAGGGGGTTACAATTATCCCTCAGCTATGCAGTATCTAGATCCATCATTTACTGATGGTGACAATTCAACAATGGAAAGGGGGACTAAGTTTGACGGTAGCTATGCCGACAATCTTACTGGTATAATTTATGATGCAAGTAAAGTTGGTTACCGAACTTCACAACCATTTACAACTGAAGCAAGTGGCAACAGCACTATTTATCTACGACTATGCAAAAAACCCACTTCAAACACTACGATTAATCTTTCAGTCAGTGATACTAGTGAAGCTCAATTAAGCACAAATTCTGTAGTATTTTCTACTGGAAATTGGTCAACAGAAGTACCTGTTAATGTAATGGGCTTAGATGACAATGAAATTGATATTGATACTGAATATTACGTAGAAGCTAGCTCATCAGGTTATCCGACAGAAACAATAAAATTAAAAAATATAGATAATGAAACTCCTCAGTTTGTTTCATCCGTCTCTTCAATCAGCTTAATTCAAGAAGGAAATACTGGAACCTTTACTGTACAATTATCATCGAAACCCACTTCTAACGTAACCCTCCCACTATCAGTTAGAGACACTCCCTCAGGCCAATCAAGTACCCAAGTTACTGTTTCTCCGACCTCTCTCAGTTTCACCACTGCGAATTTTTCTGCAGCTCAAACAGTAACAGTAACTGCTACAAATGATGCCACAAGTGAAGGATTAATGAACTATTACCTTTATATGGGTCCAGCGTCAACCTCAGACAATAGCTATTCAAATTTACCAGCAAAAATTTTATTGGGTACCATTTATGATTGAATAATTTGGGGTTTTTATATTCCTTCTCCCAATGAAATCAAATGCAATTTAAAATATCATCAAGTTGCTTTGCATTCTCCTTATTCTGTAATACTTGCTTTGGATTAATTGCACCAACCTTCAACCTCTGGACCCTTTCTAAAATCGTAAGTGAAGCACGGAGTTTCACCATCTCATTTCTACTATTGAGACAATCCCCTAGAGCTCCAATGGCCTTAACCTGCATATCTAGCAGCGCCCTCTCCTGCACCTCCTTGGTTTCATAAATCAACTTGTTCCACTCTGCAATGAATTGGGGATCTTGTCGCCACCTCCAAAGGGTGCTGCGGTGTATGCCCAAAGAATTACTAATTTCTTCCACACTCTGACCTGTTGCTAAAAGAGCCAGTGCCTTGTTTTGGTTGGCATTCAGTGGTTCCATGAATTTCACTCCAAAGTTTTTGATAGTTTTTGAAAAACCTTTTCAAAAAGTGCGGCAGGGGCAGGCCACACCTACGGAAAGTGAATGGGTTACCCCCCACACCCCTCTATTGAAGTTTTTGTTGCAGATCTTGTCCCTCCACTAATTTTGAAATCAGTCCTTTACTGTTTCAGTTTGTTGTTGACTCTCCATTAATAGTTCCGCCAAAAATGCAAGGGCATGAAGTTGCCTTCAACAAGATCTTTGATTATTTAAGATGTTGATGGGTGTGTTTCGTTTTTTGTTGTCTTATGATGCATGAGGTTTCCACTACAACCTCCCTCCCAAGAAACTCTTCAACATTGATTTACTTAAACGTCCACACACGTGTTGGAGAACCTCTACGTAATAAAGTATAATTCTCCTGCAGTTGATTTCAGGGGTCTAAAATGTTCTTTATGAGGTAAACAGTCAGTGTTACCTCTAATTAATGGATTCCAAGCAAATCAGCTTATCCTTGCCGGTTCTCCAGATTCTCCACTGAGGATTACGTCTCATAACGGCCTCTGCTGCTGCTTCCCGTAATTCCTTGGCTTCAGTTAAACAGTCCAATGGTATTCTCCATTCTTGTCCTGGTTGGCAGGTGTTTGCCCAATCTAGAAAAGACTGAATCTGCATTTCCTCTTCAGGAGTGTGTTGGGAGTCTTTATTTTTGATGCTAGACGCAGATTGCGCACAATACGCAGAATTACTTTGTGCCTCTGATTTTGGAAGAGACTTGCTGGAGATTAATTCTTTAGTCGTAGATTGCGCACAATACGCAGAATTGCTTGTGTTTTCCTGCTGGTGCTCATTGTGCGTATTCTGCTCAATTTGCGTATAAGACTCTGGATGCCAATTCACCAATTCACGCCAACTCATAAGTCTTCCTTCAGTGCATTAGGATTGACCAAGACCAAGGGTGATGGTTTGCGCCCAACTCCACTCTTCTCTGCTTCCAGAATCTGGATATAGTTGAGTTCTTCCAAAAGCTTTAGCGCAATCTTTAATTTGTCCATTTTAGAGAATTGAGTTCGCAGTGCATTGAAGCAATCACGTTGAAAGAACTGACGGTGCTGTTGACGTTTAATCCATTTCCAGACAGTTTTTGCTCCCTGTAAAGCTTCATCTGCACCCATCAGATCAAAGGTGGCCTTGGTATGTTGAATAAATGGGAGCATCAACTCTGCTGCTTTTCTAACTGTCTCCAGAGAGATTTCCAAAGGAGGTGAATTGTTGCCAGCATGTTCAGCCATATGCAGCACTCCAGCTAGTCGAACCATTGCGCCAGGGCCCTTGCCAGCCCAGTCTGTGAGGTGCTCCAGTGGCTGATCAGGACGCATCTGTGTTTCCATATATCTGGAAAACTCTTTCCACTCTGCATAGGCCTCTGCACTCAAATGAAGTTCATGTTCCACTTCTCCTGCCTCTGTGGATTTTAGAGGTAGATCTAGCAGGGCCTTGATCCTCTGGTGGTATTCATTGCGCACCAACTCAGGAGTCTCTACATCCTCAAGAGTGCGATATCCCAAGGGGCTTTCTGGCAACAGATACAAAAAGCGCCCAAGCAAGCCACGCCCACGAAACCCAGGCTTGTGGATCAGTCCCTTGAGGATATCTGGTTGTGGGGATAGTCCCACGGTTAGCAATGGATTCTTCAGGTAAATGGGAGGTCTACTACTGCGATCCACCTTTTCAGAATCACCACTGTGGCTCTTGAGTACCAAGTCAAGATTGAGAATCCCTCCACTGTAACGTCCCTGCAGCAAATCAAAGAGACCTCCTTCTGAAGACAACCACGCCATCCTTTCTTGGTGGTTTTCAAGCAGTGCTGCTAATTTTTCTGGAGTGGCGTCACTTGTCCAGAGTTGGGGAACCATTGGAATATCTTCCAGATGCTGCTCCAGTTCATTGAGTTCATTGCACAAATCATCATAAGTGGAATCCCCATCACTTCTGCTGCACTTGGCTGCTTTGTTGCGCAACTCCTTGATTCTGGCCTCCTGTGTTTTGAGTTCAGATTCTGCTTGTCTAATCAATGGCTTGAGTTCTTCGGCCTTGGCTTGTTCCCAATCCAGCAGGGGTTGAGTGGCTTCCTTCTGCACAAAGGATTTACGATTACCAGGAGCTAGTGCGCAGATCAGCCAGAGATTGGCTGGCTCACAATAATTACCCCTTACCCTGATTTTGAAGCGCCTTGCCACTGCAGTGGAACAGGCTGCCAGCACCATTGCCAAGGGAAGTTCTGGTGGGGTTTCTGTGGACTGGGAGAGGCACCTTGTGAATTTACCCAACCAGCCTGGCAGGAGATCCAGATTGATGGATGGTAATGTATGTTGGCTCAACGGAAAGAGGGCTTGCCAGAAGATTTCTTCCTCATTGACAACAGGAACTACCTTTTCATTGACAATCTTTGTTTTATAGGTGGGTAGCTCTTGGGGTTTGCGGATAGGTGGCTGATCTTCCATTGGTGGTGGATGCAAGTCGGAATTTTGTCCCTCCTTGATGCCATCCTCAATATCCCTGCTAGCTTCCTTTAGATCATCTGTGTTGGCTGCAGCAGCTTGGAGCAATTCTTTTAGGGCTGCAGAACTTTCAAGGTATCCACCTGCTACATAGCCCCCCACTAGATAGGCTTGCTTGATTCTGGTGTTGTGTCGCTCACCTATAGCTGCTGCTCCAATCTTTTGGCAAGAAGATTCCAGCACTTTTTGGGCATAGGCCTGTCCTTGCTGTACAGTGGACTGTTTGCTGGTCATGCTCGATTTTTTTCTTTCAGGTAGCCAATGGGCAATATCCAGTTCCTCTGTGTTATTGTTGAAAACCAAGTCCTTGTCATAGGAAACAAACATCACCCTGCTGACATCCTTGGTACTGGGGTCAATCTTTACTTGGTATTTTTGGAAGAGGTAGTTCTCAGCAGCTAGAAAAGTTTGTCTGTGTTCTTCATTATCGAGGCACACAGGGATTCTCATTACTGCTTTGACACCAGTGCCAGTTGGACTGACAAAGGTAGCTTCAATATGAGGGTCTTGGGCAAGTTGGTCCTTTACTAGTGGCACTTGATCCAAAGACAACTTGTCTACATCAATCTGGAGAAGCCCACTGTGCTGGATCAATTTCTCCTTCTTACGTTCTCCACTGGGAAAGGTTCCTGAAATTGTGATGGAAGGAAGCTCTTTCTTTAATTTGTCAATTCGATCCCTCAAGGAAGCATTGGCTTTCTCATCATTCCCATTATCTCGTTGACATTCCAAATCCCTGATTCTCTCTATCTTTTGTTTAAGATCTAGAGGCGGATTCTGGATGAGGTTACAAACTTCCCTGATGCAGATATCGTTTTGCTCCGTGTCCTTCCAATTGATGCCTTCTCCCATGGTAACCATGGGAGGATTGTTTTCTTTAACAAGAGGCTGGTTAATCATGCACTCTCCATGGAGGAAGCTCTAGCTGAAGAGTGAAGGCAGCACCATTCATCAAAAACCAAACTTTTCATTGATCCTCTCCACTATTGCTTCTCGCGTCCTGCAGCATCTTCACAACCTCATCTCGCTCCAGAAAAGTTCTACCACCAAGTTTGACCCGATGAAGGCGACCCTGGCTCAACCAGTTGTTGATGGTGTGTCGAGACAGCCTAAGGCTTTCTGCTGCCTCTGAGACCGTCATTAAGGGATGCTCTTCTTTGGATTGAATCATTTTGACTCCGTAAAGTTTTGAATTGATTTATAGACAATGTCTATTAAAATACTTCTCATATTATTTAAAGTAGATCAGAGAAGTTTATTCTTGTCAACCTATGTAACTGGAGCTTAGATGGGACGAACCGCAAAAGAATCGAAACAATTACCTCCCTCTACCCAACGATTATCGGATTTTATAAAGGAGAGCAGACTGACTAGGAGCGAATTTGCTCAAAGATTCGGGATGAGTCTGGATGGGGTCCACAAAATTTTTAATCGCGGAAGCGAAATCTCAGTGGTACAGGCCAAAGCAATTGAACTGGAATTTGGGGTCAACCAGCAGTGGCTCTTATATGGAGAGAGACCTCAAAAAAAAGAACACGGTACCACTGAGCTACAGCAACTGTTGTTGCGCCTGGTTCCAAACTACCATCCTGAATTAACCTGGCAGTGCCTTGAAGGATTACTGGAGAATGATTGGTATAGCAGGGAGCGATTGGGAGGAGATCTGACCGGATTTGAATATAAGAAATATGCCTCATCCCTTGAGAAATTTACTGGAGACTCTGAGTGGTTGGAGAAGTTCTATACTCTGCAGCAGACACTCATTGAAAAACTAAAGGAGATGAAAACTCATTATATTGAGATTGCAAAAGAATCCTCTGTTGGGGGATATGACCAGACACTGATTTTGAAGATCTTATTAGATGGAGTTGAACTGACTGATGAAATGCTTTCTGAAGACAAAATGCTCTATTCAAAACAACTCTTATCAGCAGAAAAAATCCAACTGTATTTGAAGAAGTTGAAGAGGTTTTCCAAACAAAGAAGGCAGTTGAACAACCTGATGGAAGCTCCCCTGGAACTAAAAAGAAAGTATGTCGAAAAGATAAATAACATTAGAAGTAGGGAAGAATTGAGAGCCGTTGATTCCAGAATATCGGGAGAACTCATTGTCCAAATAGAACCTTTCCTGAAAATTAATGAACAAGAGCAGGTGGTGGAGGACAGGGTAAGGCAACAAATTTTCCATCAAAGAATTGCTATTGCTACACAACAACTCCTTATGGCAAAGGCCAAGCCTCAAAAAAAAGAGCAGATCAATATGAAAATTAGCCAGATGCAGAATGAACTGCATCGCCTTTTACAACAATGGAAACAGGAGAAAGAAGATGGGGCTACTAGTTGAGTGTCCAGAGTGTCAATATCCAAACTCTGAATCATCAAAAAACTGTAAGGGGAAAATTCGCTCCGGTGCTAAAAAAGGAGACCCTTGTACATTTTCCAATCTGAAAAAATACAGTGGGAAGGTTTATTGGATTGATTACAAGCACAATGGCAAAAGAAAGAGGGAGCGCATTGGTTCTTCAAGGGTTGCTGCGGAAGCCAGGTTGCGTGAAGTGCTTAAATCAATTGTGGAGGGCAGGCATATTTCCCGTGACAAGAATGCAACCATGACTCTTGGAGAGGTCTTTGATTGGTTTCTGCACCTTCCAGAAGTGCAAGAATTGGATGCATATAGACGTTTCCAAGCCCAAATCACTGCCTTGAGGAGGCTCATTGGCCCTGGCCAATTGATAAGGGATTTAAATGTGGGGCAGTTGGAGAGGTACATCCGGGAGCGACTAAAAGAGCCCTCACCCAGCAAGCCAGGCCAAAACATCGCCCCCAAAACTGTCAAAGAAGAATTGAATCTGCTACGCAATGTGATGAACCGAGCCTTACGCTATGAGGTAATCAGCAGTGTCCCTACTCAACGTTATCCCACTATAAAGATTGATAATGTAAGGAAGAGGGTTTTTGAGGAGCAGGAATTTGAAAGATTGATTTCTGTATGTCCACTATGGTTGAGGAGGATTGTTTTAATGGCTTGGGGTACAGGCATGCGTCAAAATGAGATCATCCAATTGGAGTGGAGGGAGGTAGATCTAAAGGAGGGTTTTGTGAGGTTGAGTGCATCCAAAACAAAAACAGATGAGGCTAGATCCGTAAGGTTACTCCCTGAAATTGTGGAAATGCTTAGAAGCATTCCACGCCAAATCCATACGCCACGTGTTTTCTTGTCTACCACACAAAAGCCCATTCAAAAATGGGATGGAAGGTGTACAACTGCCTGGAAAAAAGCATTGCTGGCTGCGGGTATCAGGGACGCAACCTTTCATGATCTAAGGCATGATTTTGTCACTAGAGCCATGCGCAATGGAAATGCCTCTCATGTAGTCATGAAGCAGGTTGGCCACAAAACAGATTCAATGTTGAGGCGATACCAACTTATTGATGAGAGGGACTTGCTGGAATTACATCTAGATCAACCCAGAAGTTACTCCAAAAAAGATTTTGCATAAGACTTTGCATGTCACTATGCATGTCACCCTTCTAAACGATTTAGGTTAATGGGAGTTGCTTGCAGTAAAACAGGAGGGTTTGTATTTTCCAAAGAAATGCTTGGAAAACAGTAGCTTTGGTGAGTTCCAGTAAAATGAGGTTACTGCAAGTAAAGTGGTGATTTGGTAGCAGAGGGGAGACTTGAACTCCCGACCTTGCGATTATGAATCGCACGCTCTAACCAGCTGAGCTACTCTGCCATTATTCGATAGGATATTGAGAAAGAATAAACCAAATTAGATTAAATCTTCTTTTTAAAAAAGCAAGGACTGGCTAAGCGCTTTGGATCAGATCCAACATTTCTTGGACTTCACAAATTTTTTGACGAGATTTTCCATTCCGCTGTCCCTGTTCAATCTCAAATTTGTCCAGCTTTTTCCAATCTTCAAAACTAACGAATTGAATTTTCTTCTGCTTCAGGAAATCTATTAGCTTTTCCTGAGTTAATTTTGGCTCTTGGATATCACTTGTTTCCCAATTTTGTTTGAGGCGGTTAATGGTCTCCATTGCATCTTGTTTATTGCTTCCAATGACACCACTTGGTCCGCGCTTTATCCACCCAGCTGTATATTCCTGCTTTAGTAACTTGCCATCCACACCATCCAGTAGCTGACCATGGTCATTTGGTATCGTTCCTTTTCGATCATCAAAGGGTAAGCCTAGGATCGCTTCACCAATGTAACCAATTGAGCGGAAGACCATATCCACGTTAAGGTGCATCACTTCATCTGTGGCTTTTGCCTTAAGAATTCCACCCTCTTTGACAATTTCATTGTGTACCAGTTCAATACTTTCTACCCTATCAGAACCTTCTATTTTCGTTGGAGAAATGAGGAAGCAAAGATGTAATTTGCGAGGGTTCCCTCTATCTCCTTGATCATGAATTTTTCGGAGAATCTGCAAATTGAGTTGGATGTTTCGAGAAGCTTTGGATAGTTCTTCCTTGCTGTGGTCATCAAGCTCAAGATCAGAACCTCGCATCACGACGTCGACTTTTGGCAAGTGAAGTAACTCACGTACCTCAGCAGGGGTAAACGCAGCTTGGACTGGTCCACGACGACCAATGAGAAAGACTTCTTCGATCTTGCTTTGTTGCAAGGCTTCAAGTGCATGTTCAGCAATGTCAGTTTTTGCCAAATTTTGAGGATCTTGACACAGAATTCTTGCACAGTCGATAGCTACATTCCCCATTCCGATGATCGCCACTCGTTTAGAAGTAAGATCAAATTGGTAATGGCGATAGTCAGGATGTCCGTTGTACCATCCGACAAACTCCGTGGCTGAATGAATTCCTTGGAGAGTTTCCCCAATGATGTTCAAATGGCGGTCTAAGCGACTACCAAAAGCGTAAATCACTGCGTGATACCGTTGAAGCAGTTCAAGCCGGTTGATGTCTTTACCAAATTCTACATTTCCAAAAAAACGGAAACGTGGGTGTCCGGCGGCTCTTTCAAAAATTTTTATGACAGATTTGATTTTCTCATGATCTGGAGCCACACCACCACGTACTAACCCGTAAGGAGTGGGTAATCGCTCCAACATATCTACAAAAACCATGGGATCATCATGGCGGAGTAGTTCCATTGCTGAATAAAATGCTGCTGGGCCGGAACCTACTATTGCGACGCGTTTTGTGGAATCTTTCATGGACTTTGGTCTAAAACATGGAGTTGTTGTTAATTATCGAATAATAAACCTTAAATCGTAAGAAATATTCAAAAATTATGGGATGTGGTCTAATTTCATACCACGTTTCTTTCAATTTGATAAACTTCTTTGATCGGAGGAATGATGTTCAAGCGTCTTATGCTCTGTCTGCTTTCTTGTTTTTTGATTTCTGTATTAACCTGGGCTGAAGAAAAGTCAACCGAGGAGAGCAGGAATAAAGATAAAATTATCGCGGTAATTGATGCTCAATTAGAAGCCTTTCGGAGTGGTGATGCCGAGAAAGCATACTCTTTTGCAACACCAGGCATTCAACGGCAATTTACAAACTCATCTATTTTTATGCAGATGGTTAAGAACGGGTACAATGTTTTGAGACAACCGGTTAAAGTAGAATACCAGGATTTACGAGAACATTTTGGGGTGAAAATTCAATCGGTTAAGTTAACTGATTTGAATGGCTTTACTTTCCAGGCATTTTACCAGATGGAACAGCAAAATTCTGGAGAATGGCGGATTGGAGGGTGTAAGATTCAACAATCTGAACTAGACAAAATTTAAATCTGTTTGGTACCAATTAGCCTAATAATGTTGGAAATCAATTATCTCGAACAGTCGCAGCAGTTGTAAATTTTGCACTGGCAGCGCATCGAAACCCAACATCCATCCATGTACTCTGCGGTGAAGCGTCACGTCGCATTCCAGAGCGCAAGTATTCAGGTGGACTAAGACGTGATCCACCTCTCATCACTCTATATTCTCCTTCTAATGGTCCAGTAGGATCAACCAGATCTTCTGGGTTGTAAGGACCAAATTTGTCATAAACCCACTCCCAAACGTTACCATGCATATCAAAAACGCCTAAATCATTGGGCTTTCGGTCAGCAACCACACGCTGCATGGTTGCTGAATTCTGACCATACCAAGCATATTCGGTTAGGAATACAGGATCATTCCCATAACCGTAGGGTTGATGCTGCTTATCATCCCTCGCAGCTCGTTCCCATTCTGCTTCTGATGGTAATCGCTTGCCCAATGCCCCACAATAGTATCTTGCTGCATACCAAGACACATAAATCACTGGATGACTACCGACATTATATTCCACAATCAGATCATCTTTCCAGGTTTTCAGATAGCTTCCATCATGTAGTTTTGGTGACAGGGAACTACGTCGCAAAAATGGATTCTGCATAACGAATTTCAGATAGTCCGAATTGCTCACTTCACAACGATCCAGCCAGTAGCCAGTCAAAGTAATTTCTCGAGCAGGTTGTTCCGCAACATCTCCATCTGAACTGCCCATTCTGAAAGTGCCCCCTGGGATGAAGACCATGCCAGATTTCTTTTCACCATGTGGTGAAGCGCCTACCGCTTTGCAGGCTTGCCCCGCATAACTCCACACTGGTGCAGTCGTAATCTCATCTGGATAGAGCTTTCTTTCCAAGCGCATTAAAGCCGCGTGATATGCGTCCAAAACTTCTTTTTTACCCTTCGTGATTCTACGAAGCATCTCCCGCTCATTGTTTGCGCAGCGGTAGTCATCTTTTAGGCAATTCAATTTTTGATGGATCCAAACACGGAAAGTATCTCGAGCTTTACGGGTCTCAATTTCTCTAAGTAGGATAGGTTCCACCGTCGAATAAACTAAGTTGAAAACACTGACATTTGCCAGTTGATCCTTAGCTAAATCGATGATGAAATCGTACTTCTGGCAGAACTCCTGCTTCTCTGCAGGAATCTGAGTACCAAAATTGCGACGGCGGTTACATTCCATCGTCTCTCGACGTTGGCTGATACCTAGTTCTTCCTGCAAAACCCGGAAACGCATGTCATAAAGTGCATGTTGTAAAGGATAGCGCTCACCCTGCATCACGTATGTAGCAAAAGTCTTGACTGCTTCCTCCTGAAAGCGTTCCACGTATTGCCGAAAAATTTGGGTAGAAGCCCAAACCAGAGTCACTCCGATCATGCAAGTAACGGCAGTCAGCAACCACTTATATTTCATCTGGATTGTCCGCAGAAAGATTTACGAAAATTGAGTCGTCAAATTCAAGCAAGCGATATTCCACCTTTTCATGATTTCAAAATGACGACTTTTTGGAAGCTGACTTATCGTTTCATTCTACAGCCTATACTAATGCAGTTTGTTCAGCACCAGGCAAAGAACAAGCCTAACCTAGAAGAGGCTCTCAAGGGAAGAAATGGCATCTGGGAGAGAATGGATGAAGCTCTTCAGAATCGTGACTGGAACTTACCACTGCTCTGGTTGCATACGGCTAGTGCTGGTGAAATCCTTCAAGCCGAGCCCATCATTAGGCAATTCGAGAAGGAAAATGTACAACTCGCGCTGAGTTATTCCTCAGTCAATGCTAAACGTTGGCTAGAAAGTGGCTCTACCAAATTACCGGATTCTGTAATTTGGAAAGATTATTTACCAATTGACAGTCATTTAAATGCTTTACAAATTCTAGCTAAACTTCAGCCGGATGCACTAGTCTATGTTAGTTACGATCTTTGGCCAAATTTAGTATGGGAAGCACGGCGTAGAGGCGTACCACAGTTTTTGGTTTCTGCTTTGGTCCATCAGGGTTCTTGGCGCCATAGCAACTTGGTTGGTAGAAGTCTCTTTTGCACTATTTATAAAGCGATGCAGGAAATAGCAGCAATTTCTGCAGGAGATGCCCAACGCATTTCAGAGAGCTATTCAAAGTCAACAATCAAAGTCGTTGGGGATACTCGAGTTGATAGTGTGCTTTCTCGTCGAAATAGTTTGAATGCACCCGATCTCCCTGAAACTTGGAGTAAAGCAAATATTCTAATCGGAGGCAGCATCTGGCCAGCTGATTTGGCTTGTTTGCGTGCTGTCCTGCTGGATGCTCTAGAAGAGTTGTCAGAATTACGTATTATTCTTGTGCCTCACGAGCCAACTGGTGAACACATTTCAGAGATTCAAGAAATTTTTTCAAGGTACCCAATTCATCTTTGGAGTCAGTGCCAAGAGGAGAAATTTGCAAAAGCTCGTGTATTGATTGTTGATGCAATTGGAATTCTATCAAGCCTTTATGCTAAGGCAAATGTAGCTTTCGTGGGTGGGGCCTTCACTACTGGAGTCCATAACATAATGGAACCAGCCGCGTTCGGATTACCAACATTTTTTGGACCGCACTTTCGCAATTATGCGACAGCAATTCGGTTAGTTGAAGATAAACTAGCTTACAGTGTAGGAAATACTAATGAACTTCGCTCATTAATCATGCCGCTACTGAAAGACCCTATCAAAGCAAAAGAACTTGGTTTACAAGCCCGAAATTTACTCGAGAAGGAAGCTGGAGCTGCCCAGAAATGTGCAGAGTTGGTGAGGCCGTTTCTACTGAACTCAAAGACTCCATGAAGAATTTTTACTATAGTGCCATGGTATTTTTGGTTGCCTGTAGCGCTAATTTTCCATCAGAACCACTTTTGACGAGATGCGAGCGGGAGTCTCGCTGGAGTGCTCTGCCTCTTTATCAAACCTTCGAAATTCAATGTGAGCCCCTTCCTCAAGAAATGATCGAAACCCCACGACAAATCAGGCAATACTATTTAAGTTGTCCAAATCATCCAAACTACTGCTATCGCAAAGCCGAATTGATTTGTGGGTCAAACTACAACCTGCTTAGAACAGCTTCTTTTGCTAATCCAGGTGAGTTGATCGTGGAATGCAATTAAAACCAATGCGATTGTTCACACCAGCCAAGATCAACACTATTTTGCGAATTCTAAGCAAACGTGATGATGGATTCCATGAAATCTTCACCCACATGGTTCCAATTAGTTTTTTTGACGTATTGACTCTGCAAGAGAATTCAATGAAGCACTTCAGTTTTCGCTGCAATCTTCGAGAACTTGAAGGGCCCAACAATTTAGTCTGGAGAGCACTAAAGCTGTTTGAAGAAGCTTCAGGACGGACAGTACGCCTCATCATTCACCTGCAAAAAAGAATTCCAACCGGTGGAGGACTTGGTGGTGGTAGTGGCAATGCTGCAGCTACATTGCTTGCACTAAACCGCTGGTATGATGAACCTCTCTCTGTCAAAGAGTTGCAGAAACTTGGTGAGCAATTAGGTTCGGATGTCCCATTTTTTTTGAATCCAAGACCAACCTTGGCAACCGGTCGTGGAAACATTTTAAAAACTCTCCAAAACTATCCTTTGGGGGAGATTCTTCTCGTTACTCCAACGTTTAACATAAACACAGCGAAAGCCTACGTGATGTGCAAACCAAGAATGCATACTCATAGCATTCAACCAACTACTCTCACAATGCTAGCTTCAGAAATCGAAAATCAGTTTCACGAATCACTTTTTTCAAGCTATCCAGAATTGAACAAGATTTGTCAATTACTTTTGGAATTTGGTGCCTTAGCTGCTGCTGTATCAGGTAGTGGTTCCACTGTGTTTGGACTGTTTGATGACTATCAAGAGCGAAATTTTGCAATGATCAAACTCCAAGAATTAACAGACTACACTTCAATTCCATGTAAAATGTTAAGTTCTCATAATTATTTCTCTTCACAAAATTAGATTTTAATGAAAATCGTACTCCGATATTTGGAACTGATCAGGTCATAGATGGTGTGGTTGGTGCATCAGATCAGACTATCTCAGTCCTCGGGATAAATTTATTTGGAATCAGTTATTTACTATCTTTTTATTCCAAGTACTCTCCTAACAACAAAATATTCAATTGTAACGTTAGTTACAAAGCACGCCAACACTCCATAGAATGGATTCTAAACCGGAGAAAACTTATGGTATCAGTTCTCAAGCTTACTACCGAAAAATTAAATCTTAATTCAATAATCCAATTAATTGTCAGCATCCTTATTATCTGTATGATGTTAGCTTCTTGCAGTTCTGTAAGGAAAAGCCCAAGAAACAATCTTCCCTACAGTTCAAAGCCCTATGAACCTAAGTCATATGGTATCAAGGACAAAAATCCCCAGCTGTGGAATCTGAGTAATGCTCGCGTTAATTCATACGTCCAGCGCTACAGCAAAACTAAGACGGTGGAAACCTGCTTGCAGCGGTCACGACAAAATGGGTACTTGAAATACATCCATCGGATTTTTTATGATCGCCGGTTGCCTCCAGAATTAGCTCACCTTCCAATGGTCGAATCATGTTTTGATGCAAAAGCCAAATCCAGAACTGGTGCATTAGGAATGTGGCAATTTAATGATATCACTGCCGAGGAATTTAATTTGGATCAGGGTATCTTGGTTGATGACCGGTATGATTGGAAAAAATCTACCCGGGCAGCAGCCGAATATTTTGATCGTCTTGGAAAGCGTTTCGATTACGACTGGGCTCTGGCCCTCGCAGCTTACAATGGTGGACCAAACTACCTTGCCAAGACAATGAAGCAGCAGGGTAAAAATGATTATTGGGACCTTAAACTTCGTGAAGAACCAAAAAATTATGTTCCCAAGTTCCTCGCCATGCTGCAGGTCGCCAAAGATAAGCACCCCTCCTTATACTATCAAGGTGCGCCAAAGTTCTGGATTGTAGCTGCAAACTGAGTCCTTTAACATTCCTAAGCTTAGTTTATGAACAACCGCTACGTATACTCCCTTTACTGGCAGACTGCATGCACCTTGCATTTGCGGAAAAAATCCCATTTTTTCGTAGATTCCTCTGTAATTGCGCACTCATCACTCTGCAGGAGTTAGGATATGGCTGAAGAAGGCGGCGGCAAGAATAAATTAGTTCTGATCATTGTAGCAGTCGTTCTGCTGATTGTGATCGGCGCTGTAGCCTTTTTCCTGCTCTCTGGTGGGGAAGAGGAAGAGGGAGAAATTCCAGAAGAAGAGTTACCAGTAACGGAGACTGTCGAGCCTCTGGAAGTTCCGCTCTTTCTACCTTTGGAAAGTTACGTTGTGAATCTAAAAGACGGAAGACGCTACTTGAAGGCAACAATTCAACTGATGATGAGTGACCCTGCCGCAATGGCCTACCTCCAAGGAAGGATGGTAGAAGTTAAGGATGCTGTACTTTCAGAAATGCAGACGCTATCTGCTGAAGACGTAGCGCAATCTGAGGCGAGAGAGTCTTTAAAGTTAAGGTTGATCAATGTGATTAGCGGCCTCTTCCCAACTAAACCTGATTGGGAGGATCCCGAACCAATCCGTAAGGTGCTCTTCGAGGAGTTTGTGATTCAGTGATCCATGAAGATTCTGATCTCCAATGAAATTGCTTCGACTTTCCTCAATCCATCTACTTTTGCTAGCAATCGTCGCTTTATTTCCAAGTGGTTGCCAAAGTGGAGATGAGACAGAAGCACCCCAGAAGGTTTTAAGAGAGGGACCACCACCACTTGATGATCCTACATACATGAGTCTTGGTACATTTGTCGTTAACATGCCAGATGGCAAATACTATCTTAAAACGACGATGTCCCTTGCCTTCACGGACTCTGGGCCAATGGAGTGGATGAATGCTCGCATCCCACTAGTGAAGGATATGATCATTCGGCACTTACAAAGTATCTCAGTTGAGCAATTGGAAGACTTAAGGTATCGGCAAATTTTGAAAAATGATCTTATGATCAGACTAAATTCTCTTTTTCCGAATGAACCTCCTTGGGACGATTTAGACCCAGTAAAAAGAATTTTATTTACAGAGTTTTACAAACAATAATTTTGAAAATTTTGAAGTTTAAAGATGCACTAAGGGGGCATCTTAAAAAAAGGATTCATGGCGAGTGATTTTGAAAATCTGGATGATTTAGATTGGGCAGATGTCGAAGGCGAGTTGGAAGCCAATCGCGACGCAATTTTAGCAGAAGCACAAAATGCAGAAGCACCTTCCGACATTGACAGTCCTGCCCCAGCAGGTCCGATAAATGTGGCCTCAGAGTTGGACATTGACTTCCTCTTGGATGTACAATTGAACATTCAGGTTGAAGTGGGTCGTTCCCAAATTCGAATCGAAGATCTCCTAGAGTTGGATCAAGGTTCAATCGTAGAACTACAAAGTGCTATTGGAGAACCACTTGACATTCGAGTGAATGAAAAACTTGTTGCTCGTGGAGAAATTGTCGTGATAAACGATAAATTTGCTGTCCGTATTACTGACATAATTAGTCCGGATGATCGTTTTGCCGCACTCTGAGAAGAAACTCACAAATCGTTTCCGAATCTGGTTTATATTATTTGGAACACTTGTTTTAGCCGTAGCTATACTTCCCAAACTAGAAGCAGCCCCATATACGCTCCAAGAAATTAAACTGGCTTCCCTTTCTCAAGCAGAACAAATCAGACTACAATTTGACGGAGCCTATCCAGACGAACCGATAGTTAATTTTGAACCAGGAGCCCTTTCAGTTCGCTTTGTAGGAACGAAGATGGCAGATGAGTTAGGGACAGAATTGACCCCACCTAAAGAGTCACTGATTCGAAATGTGTTGGTCTCACAACCAGCCATGGCGGAATTTGTCCAAGTAGATATTCTATTCAATAGCTCGCGAATGGCTTTGGGAAATCCTGAGGTCTGGCGTGAAGGGAACCGAATGTTCCTTGATTTGCAGTTTCTTAATTTAGTAGACCTCCAGACAAATACTCTCACACCCTCAGCAACTCTGACAGATGAAGTCGGCAAAAGAGTTCGTCAGGCTGATCCATTCCCATCTACTTTCACCAGAGCAAAACCAGAACTTCCTGCTGAAGAAATTAAAGGGTTAGATAAAATCCCTGTACAGGCAGATACCAAAATGGAATTAGTTTCTGCAACCCCGGATCAGGATTGGTCTTCAACTTTGCTTGGCTTATTGGTTGCGCTCATCTTGATTCTGGCTCTGATTTATGGATTGGCTTGGATCTATGGAAAATTTCTATCTGGGAAGTTTCCGATGTTGGAAAACCAAGTCAACACAAGACAGGTTTCTGTTTTCCACTTGGGCCCAAAGCAAAAAGTAGTTGTATTGGAGATAAGGAAACAACTATTTGCTTGTGGAGTCACACCACAAAGCATTAATTTGCTTACTAAACTAGATGCTGAAAGTGAACAAACTTATTTGAATGCTCTTGATCTAGATGGTGGTCAGGTAAACGTTGATCATGCAAGATTAGATTTTTTAAAGACTTTAGAGAAAGCCCGTAAACGTGCAAATTCTAATGAATTAGAACAGATAATTCCAGAGAATGAAAAAATCGCCCAAGATCGTGTACCGAAAATAGTGCCAACCAAAACCAAAGATATACCTGAAAGTGAAACAAGGGTACCCGAGTGGACCAATTCTCGAGTCGTTCGCTCGAACGTATACGCACCTATTGGCGCTGGCTATCCGGTGAAAACAGTCGACCTAGAGGGGTCAGCCATGGAGGGGTTCGCAGGAAAATTAACCTCTAGGTTGAAGACACTGAAACCAATTCGATAATTTCTCATTTTGACACCAGTGAAGCGAAACTTCTGGTGGGTCTGCATTCTGATTCCTTTTTTTCTATTCGAAATTGGAACCTTAAAAGCGCAGTCGCCCATCCCCGGAATCAACATAAGTGTTGATCAAGCAGACACTCCCTCGCAGGTAGCGACAACCCTGCAGATCGTATTTCTGCTTACTCTGCTGACATTGGCTCCTGCATTATTGATCATGACCACTTCATTCACTCGGTTTGTCATAGTCTTCTCTTTTCTAAGACAAGCGCTGGGAACACCTCAGACTCCATCAAACCAAATTGTTGTGGGGTTGGCTCTCTTCCTGACAATTTTTGTTATGATGCCTGTCTACCAGGATATCAATGAGAATGCCCTACAACCGTATTTAGATAACCGAATTACACAGGAAATCTTTCTGGAACGAACTTCGGTTCCAGTAAAACGCTTCATGCAGCAATACACTCGTGAGAAAGATCTCGCTCTCTTCATGAAAATCTCCAACCTTCCTCGGCCTCGAACGATTGATGATGTTCCCGTTTGGGTCGTAATTCCTGCATTTGTCTTGAGTGAATTGAAGACTGCTTTTCAAATTGGGTTTGTGATCTACATACCCTTTTTGGTGATTGATATGGTGGTGGCCTCAGTTCTGATGGCCATGGGTATGATGATGTTGCCTCCAATTATGATTTCATTGCCGTTCAAACTGATGTTGTTTGTTTTGGTCGATGGATGGCACCTGCTTGTTGGCTCTATGGTCAAAAGCTTTGTTCCCATTTAAGTATTTCTAATGACAGAAGCAGTGGTTGTTTCCCTGATGAACGATGCAATGCGAATGACAGCCTTGCTATCAGCACCTTTATTGCTGGGCGCTCTGGTAGTGGGTTTGATCATTTCAATCTTTCAGGCTGTTACCCAAATTCAGGAGCAAACACTGGCTATCATACCAAAAATGGCAGCAATTCTATTAATATTCGCACTGTTGTTTCCTTGGATGCTTTCTCAGGCAACAACTTATATGAACTCACTTTTTTCAAACTTTCCTACCTTCCTTGGCCTCTAAGGACAAATCAGCCTCTTCGCTACGGAAAGCCCGAAATTGGATCAGGAATAAAATTCTTTTTCCAACAGTAGATGATGAGGTTTATCGAAAAAGCCTAAAAAACATTCGAGAGATACTTCCGGTTCCTGTCATCTGGATCTTGGGCAAGACTCAATCTGGTAAAACATCCATCATTCAAGCTTTGACAGGCCACTCTCGGGCAGAGATCGGAAACGGTTTTCAACCATGTACGAAAACCTCCTCACTGTTTTCATTTCCAAGTGAACAAACACCCATTGTCCATTTCCTAGATACTCGTGGTCTTGGTGAAATCGGCTATGATCCTCAAGAGGATATGCAATTGCACCTACGAGGATCACACCTTTTAATTGTAGTTGTAAAGGTCATGGACCATGGACTGGAACCCTTGAAGAATGCTTTGAAGATCATTTGTCCAAAGAGACCAAATTGGCCAGTTTTGGTAGTACAAACAAATCTTCACGAAGGCTACCCTGAAAAACAAACAGAACACATCATTCCATATCCCTATGAAAATCATGAAGCCATTGATTCTATTCCTCAAAACCTAGTAAGATCGCTCAAATTTCAGCAACAAGAATTATCTGAGTGGACAAAGGAATTTGTAGCTGTAGATTTGACCAACCCAAACGATGGGTACACTGATTCAAATTATGGTTTGAATGCACTTTGGCAAAGAATTGAAATACTGCTACCAACAAGCTTGCAAGCAATGATTCAAGGGACACCTTCCTTACATCGGGCATTACAAGATATACATAGCCACTCTGCACATCAGCAAATCATTGCTCATTCTTTGCTGGCTGGGGGAGTTGAGTTGCTTCCAATTCCACTGGTCAGCTTACCAATGGTTGCCTCGATCCAGGCAAAGATGTTCCAAGCTTTAGCTTCAATTTATAAACAACAAGTAAGTTGGCGTAGTTTCGTGGATTTCTTAAGTGCTGTTGGACTAGGAATGATGCTGCAAATTGGAGGAAGGGAGCTCATAAAATTCATCCCCGTTTACGGAACTATTGTTAGTTCACTCTACACAGCAGCCGCTACATATGCTCTAGGTAAAACAATGTGCCTATACCTTCATCATCAACGGCTTGGGAGTTTACCTAATGTAGATGAGTTACGTGAAATTTATGAATCACAGTTTCAGGAAGGGCGAAAAATATTAGAGAAATTTATCCCAAAAAAGAAAAAAGAATGAATTCCAAAAAGTCGTGTAGCTCCAATCAAACGACTGTGATAAATTTTTATAAAAAGTTTCTTCCTTTTGGAGTATTTGAAAAATTATGCATGACGATACAAGAGTAGTTCACTCAGGTAGAAATCCAGCATCTTTCCATGGAGCAGTAAATCCACCAGTTTATCATGCCTCTACCATTCTCTCAGAAACTGTAGAAGAATTTGAGGAACGTGGAAGAACTACAGAGCTAGCACGCCACACCTCCTATGGACGAAAAGGCAGTCCAACGTCATGGGCTTTAGAAGATGCTATTGCCGAGTTGGAGGGAGGATTCGCATGTCTCACTTTTCCATCTGGTATAGCAGCGGTTGGCAATGCACTTCTTGCCTTTCTGAACGCTGAGGATCATTTGCTGATGGTAGATAGTGTTTATGGACCCACAAGAGATTTCTGCAACAAATATTTAGCGCGTTTTGGTATAGAAACAACATTCTATGATCCTTGCATTGGAAGTGGTCTCAAAGAACTAATTCGACCGAACACCAAACTACTTTTCCTGGAATCGCCTGGTTCCCAAACTTTTGAAGTTCAAGATGTCCCGACCCTGAGTACGATTGCTCACGCTCACCATCTCGTCGTGATGATGGACAACACTTGGGGAACTCCACTTTTCTTTAAAGCCTTTCAAAACGGAGTGGACGTATCCATCCAAGCTGGAACTAAGTATATTGTTGGCCACTCAGATGTAAGTCTTGGTTCGGTAACCACAACCCGTCAATTTTGGCCAATCTTGAAGGACGCTGCTTGGCAATTAGGGCAATGCAGTGGCCCCGATGATCTTTATCTGGCCCAACGGGGATTGAGAACCATGTCGGTGCGGCTAAGCAGGCATCAACAAAGTGCGTTGGATATTGCAGGTTGGTTGCAAAAACAGCCCGAGATCAAGCGGGTGCTATACCCTGCCCTTCCAAGTGATCCTGGATATTCGATTTGGCAAAGGGATTTTTTAGGAGCTTCCGGGTTGTTTGGGGTAGAATTAAACCCTTGTGCTCCCAGGGGAATCAAACAGATGCTTAATGGGATGGAGCTTTTGGGATGGGATATTCATGGGGCGGTTTTGAGAGTTTAATCCTGCCTACTAACCCAAAATCAATGAGAACGGCGTCACCTTGGCGCTTTGAAGGGCCGCTTTTGCGGCTTCACATCGGGCTGGAAGCCCTTGATGATTTGCGCTCCGATTTGGAAGCTGGCCTCAAAAGATTGAGAGAGGCTTCCTGAGACGACGCAGACCCTCACATTGGAGTGAAAGATGCGTTACCTTGACTATGCCGATTTAGCAAATCCTCGAAAAGAGGATTCTCACCACACCTATGACTTCCTCAAAGACGTCCCAGTAATCGTCAGCGCTGAAGTTGCTCGAAAAAACATGACGATTCGGGAAATCCTCAGTCTACACAAAGGATCTACAATTGGATTCGATAAGCTGTTGGGGGAACCAATTGATATGGTAGTTGTAGACAAAAATCCGGCTCGACAGCGAGTCACTGCTCGTGGAGAAATTGTGGTTCTCAATGAACGCTACGGATTCAGGGTTACCTCTGTAGAAAGCACTCAAGAGAAAAAATCCTCTGAGATAGTCCATCTAGATGCCGAAATTAATGATGAACCAGGAGGTTCTCACTTCCCTCTGGGATTTCATAGATAAAATTAAAATATTCTGAGCAAAATGAAATTATTTTATTTACATGACAAATTAGACGCATTTGCCAGGAATTCGGATGAATATAACCCCTGAAGTAACTCCAATTCCCTGCCTGAAAGACAACTATGCTTATCTACTACGGTGTCCCTCCACAGGACTAACTGGCGTCGTAGATCCTTCAGCGGCCCAACCTTTAATAAAGGTATTGAGAGATAAAGGATGGGGCTTGGATTACATATTCAACACTCATCATCACTGGGATCATATCGGGGGAAATGAGGAATTGAAAAAGCAATTTCCAAGTATTCGAATTTTTGGTCATCAATCTGATCAAGGCCGTATTCCAGGACAAACTGATGGAGTACAGGATGGTCAAGTAATTGGATTCGGAGCATTTGATGGATTTGTTATTCACAATCCTGGACATACCACAGGCGCAATAACTTATGTTTGGGGAAATGCAGCCTTCACCGGAGACACCCTTTTTGCTGGAGGTTGTGGTCGGATTTTTGAAGGATCGCCTCAAGATATGTACTTCTCACTTCATCAAAAGATCGGTTTACTTCCACCTGAAACTAGACTCTATTTTGGGCATGAATATACCGAAAATAACTTACAGTTTTCCTTAGATGTGGAGCCAACCAATCACAAAGCCCGAGTACTTTTAAAGGAGGTTAGCAAATTACGATCGGAGGGTAAATTCACTACCCCATCAACAATTTCTCAAGAATTTGCCACAAACCCTTTTATGAGAACAACTGAACTAGAAATTCAAAAAAAAGTTCGCGAATTAGAGCCAGATGCTGATTTAAGTCCAGTGTCTGTATTTAGAGTGCTTCGAGAGTACAAGAATCACTTTTGATTTTGAATAAGTCTGTTCATGAATCCTTGGCAGCATCTTGAAAAAGTCCGGCATAAATCCTCTAGATTATGGATAGGATTGATGTCGGGCACTTCTCTGGATGGATTGGATGTCGCCCTTGTAACGATAACCGGTTCTGGTTCCTCTACAAAAATGTTTTTAGAGGCTTTTGCTTCGCTCCCTTACTCCGCAGAGTGGCAACAGTGCCTCCAACATTGCACAAATCCAATGGAGGTCAGTGCAATTGAACTTGGTCAGCTTCATGTTGCTTTGGGATCTCACTGGGCTGAACTTGTTCTAGAGCAACTTCATGATTGGCAGATTGACTCGAAATCTATTGACGCTGTGGCCAGTCATGGTCAGACTGTTTTGCACCTACCTCCAGAATCTTCTCTGAGGGAGTACCTCCCAAAAACTTTCCTAAACCAATCCCCTGCCACTTGGCAGTTAGGTGATGCTGACCAATTGGCACAAAAAATAAATCTGCCCGTAGTATCAGATTTTCGCATGAAAGATTTGGCTGGTGGTGGTACAGGAGCACCTCTTTTACCATATTTAGATTTTCTTCTTTTCAACAGAATTGGAGTTGTGAGGGTTGTTCACAATCTTGGAGGAATCAGTAATCTTACTTTTTTGCCAGGTTCAGATAACTCGAAAGAAGTATTGGCATTTGATACCGGCCCAGCAAATCTTCTCTTAAACATCGCAATGCAGCGTTCAGGCTCCAATGAGCTATATGATAAAGACGGTCAGACAGCTGCAAAGGGGAAAGCAAACAAAATATTATTGAATCAATGGTTGAATCACCCCTACTTTAATTTAGGACTACCAAAATCAACTGGCCGAGAAGAATTTGGCTTTGATTTGATGAGAATCTGGCTGAATGAGGCAAAGTCGGCAGGGCTTTCTCTTCCCGATTTAATGGCCACACTCACGGCTTTTACAGCAGAATCAATCAATCGAGCTTATAGAAATTTTTTGCCGAGAATGCCCACAGAGTCTTTTGTGAGTGGAGGTGGCTCGTTCAACAAGGAACTGAGAAAGCAGATTGGGAGAAGATTGCCCGAGGTTCAATTTCGAGATTTTTCTGAACTGGGCCAACCTGCGGAGGCAAGAGAGGCAATCGGGTTTGCAGTGCTGGGGAATCAATTTCTAGTCGGAGAGTC